>Ga0065711_1002854_pt1 | contig 42847 bp, 32 predicted proteins | sample Hoacrofraction12_FD_59098 | JGI IMG/M metagenome (GOLD analysis project Ga0065711, IMG submission 59098) | Hoatzin crop microbial communities from Cojedes, Venezuela - Epithelial fraction 12 v2 (version 2) | ecosystem: Host-associated > Birds > Digestive system > Esophagus > Crop | place... | reverse complement strand
CACGTCTATTCCCACACCGTAATGCCTCTCTTAGGGCGACTGATTTCTAAGGACGGCAAGGCCTACGACTACCTCACCCGAAGCATCGAGGCTTTCCCGCAAGGGGAAACAGTGGTGCAAGCCCTGCTCAAAGCCGGATTCAAAGAGGCATCATTCACCCGCCTCACCTTCGGCATCTGTACTCTCTATTTCGGGACGAAATAGAGAATTGACAATTGATAATTGACAATTGACAATTAAAATCGCCGTTCCGGCGATGGCGGCTGCGCCGCAGACAGCCCTCCGCAAGAGCAGCCCCGGCTGGGTCAGGTTAGTCTTGATGCCTTAGAAGAAGGCTCTCTGCAAGAGGGTAAAAGCAGCTTTCTGCAAGAGCAGCCCCGGCTGGGCTGGGTTAGTCCTGATGCTTAAAAAAACAGCTCTCCGTAGGAGAAGTCAAAAAAATTATGAATATTTTTGCGAATAATTTGCATATTCGGAAAATTATCATTAACTTTGCACCCGAAAAGATTGTAAAACGACATAACAAATAGGTATTATGGACAATTACGGTTTGATAGGCTATCCGCTTGGGCATTCTTTCTCAATAAGTTATTTCAATGAGAAATTTGCCAACGAGGGCATTGACGCAAGGTATGACAACTTCGAGATACCTTCCATCGATGACCTGCCAGAGGTGCTTGACTCGCACCCCAACCTCAAGGGGTTTAACGTCACCATACCATACAAGGAGAAGGTGATATCATACCTCGACTCTCTAAGTCCCGAAGCCACGGCCATCGGGGCTGTAAACGTGGTGAAAGTGGAAAGAAAAGGCGGAAGCACAAAACTCATCGGCTACAATTCCGATGTCATCGGATTTATGGACAGCCTCGAGCCGCTGCTGCAAAGTTATCACAAAAAAGCACTCATCCTCGGCACAGGAGGGGCAGCGAAAGCCATCGACTACGGACTGAGAAAACTCGGACTCGAAACCGTAAAAGTGAGCAGGAAAGAAAAGGAGAACACCACGCAATACGACAAAATCACACCCGAGGTGATAATGGACTATAACGTGATTGTGAACTGCACACCTTGCGGCATGTACCCGCATGTGGACGAGTGCCCGCAACTGCCATACGGGGCAATGGACGACAAGACACTGCTTTACGACCTGATTTACAACCCCGACGAGACGCTGTTTATGAAAAAAGGCAAAATCCAAGGGGCAACAGTGAAAAACGGACTGGAGATGCTCCTGCTGCAAGCCTTCGCAAGCTGGGAGTTCTGGACTGGAGTGAGAAAATAATTACGATTATGGACAACAGATATATGATGCGCGGCGTGAGCGCCGCAAAAGAGGATGTGCACAACGCCATCAAAAACATCGACAAAGGCCTCTACCCGAAGGCCTTCTGTAAAATAATACCCGACATTCTCGGCGGAGACCCGGAGTATTGCAATATCATGCATGCCGACGGAGCTGGCACAAAGTCATCCCTGGCTTATATGTATTGGAAGGAGACCGGCGACCTGAGCGTGTGGAAAGGCATCGCGCAAGACGCCTTGGTGATGAACACCGACGACCTGCTCTGCGTGGGAGCCACCGACAACATCCTCGTTTCCAGCACCATAGGACGCAATAAGATGCTGATTCCGGGCGACGTGATATCAGCAATCATCAACGGCACCGACGAGCTGATGGCGCAGATGCGGGAGATGGGCATCGGAATTTATGGCACCGGAGGCGAGACTGCCGACGTGGGCGACCTCGTGAGAACCATCATCGTTGACAGCACCGTTACCTGCCGAATGAAAAGGGCCGACGTCATCGACAACGCCAACATCCAGCCCGGCGACGTCATCGTGGGTCTCTCGTCCACAGGACAGGCGACATACGAAAACAGATACAACGGAGGCATGGGAAGCAACGGTCTCACCAGCGCTCGCCACGACGTGTTCAGCAAATACCTCGCAGAGAAATACCCCGAGAGCTACGACCACCAGGTGCCGGAGGAACTGGTGTATAGCGGCGGATACAGGTTAGACAGCAGCGTGGAGGGAGCCCCGGTGAACGCCGGACAGCTCGTCCTCTCGCCCACCCGCACCTACGCCCCCGTGATAAAGAAAATGCTCGACGAGAAAAGGGCTGTCATCCACGGTATGGTGCACTGCACCGGAGGAGCACAGACGAAAGTGCTGCACTTCGTGGGCGACAACTGCAAAGTGGTGAAAGACAACATGTTCCCGATTCCCCCACTCTTCCGCATCATCCGCGAGGAGAGCAAGACGGAGTGGAAAGAGATGTATAAGGTGTTTAATATGGGACACCGCATGGAAATCTACACCACTCCCGAAAATGCCGACGACATCATCAATATCAGCAAGTCGTTTAATATCGACGCACAAGTCATCGGGCATATCGAAGAAGGAAAGAAGAGCCTGACGATACAGAGCGAATATGGTCAATTCGACTACGAGGGTTAGCAAGCGGAGCTTGCTAAATTGACAATTGACAATGGGCTACGCCGACCTTCCTCACGCTCTGCAAAGTAAACAAGTTTCCTTTGCCATCGCTTAACCGGAAGGTTGATAATTGACAATTAATACCGCCTTTCGGCGATGGCGGCTGCGCCGCAATACAGCCCTCCGCAAGGAGCGGTCCCGGCTGGGCCGGGTTAGACTAAATGACCCCTCTGGCAAGAGTTTCCCCAACTGGGTTGGGTTTGTCTTAAAGTTAAATTTTATTTTGTTAAAAGGAATACGGTTTCCCGTAGATAGGATATGGAGATATTAGAAAAACTTGACGGTTTGGAGACCAGATACGAGGAGGTGGCGACACTCATCACCGACCCCGACGTGATTGCCGACCAAGAGCGATACGTGAAGCTCACTCGCGAGTATAAAGAGCTGGGCGACATCATGGACGCGCGAAAAAGATACATCGCGTGCATCAACGGCATCAAAGAGGCTAAGGACATTCTCGCCAATGACAGCGACCCCGACATGAAAGAAATGGCAAGGGAGGAACTCGCTGCCAACGAGGAGTTGCAGCCCAAACTCGAAGAAGAGATAAAGCTGCTGCTTGTGCCAAAGGACCCCGAGGACGCCAAAAACGTGCAGATGGAAATCCGTGCCGGCACAGGCGGCGACGAGGCTGCCCTCTTCGCCGGAGACCTCTTCCAGATGTATAAGAAATACTGCGACTCCAAAGGCTGGACGGTGAGCGTAACAAGCACCAGCGAGGGAGCAGTGGGAGGATACAAGGAGATTGACTTCGCCGTGAGCGGAGACAACGTTTATGGCACACTGAAATATGAGTCGGGAGTGCACCGCGTGCAAAGGGTTCCGGCAACGGAGACACAGGGCAGGATGCACACCAGCGCCGCCACCGTGGCAGTGTTGCCCGAGGCTGACCGCTTCGAGGTGAACATCAACGAGGGAGACATCAAATGGGATACCTTCAGAAGCAGCGGCGCAGGAGGACAGAACGTGAATAAGGTGGAGTCGGGAGTGAGACTCCGCTACCCCTGGAAAAACCCTGTTACTGGCGAGACGGAGGAGATACTCATAGAATGTACCGAGACCCGCGACCAGCCGAAAAACAAAGAGCGCGCGCTCGCACGTCTGCGCACATTCATCTACGACCGCGAGCATCAGAAATATGTTGACGACATCGCATCAAGGCGCAAGTCGCTCGTTTCCACCGGCGACCGCTCAGCGAAAATCCGTACATACAACTATCCCCAAGGGCGCGTCACCGACCACCGCATCGGATACACCACCCACGACCTCGCAGGCTTCATGGCAGGCGACATCCAACCGATGATCGATGCCCTCACAGTCGCAGAGAACGCTGAAAAGCTGAAAGAGAGCGAGTTGTAGCTTCGCTACAGTGAGAGGTGGCAAAGCTACGCTTTGCAGTGAGAGGTGGCATCGGCAAGCCGATGCAGTAAAGCCCTCCGCAAGGAACAGTCCCGGCTGGGCCGAGAGAATTGAGAATTGACAATTGACAATTGAGAATTATGAACAGACAGGAATTAATTGAGCAGATTTTCGAGAAGAAAAGTTTTCTGTGCGTCGGCCTCGATACCGACATAAAGAAGATACCGGAACATTTGAAAGGCTCCGACGACCCTATTTTCGAGTTTAACAAAGCCATAATCGACGCCACAGCCCCCTATTGCGTGGCATACAAGCCCAACCTGGCCTTTTACGAGGCTTTCGGGTTGAAAGGAATGGCGGCATTTGAGAAGACGGTGAAATACCTGAAGGAGAAATGTCCGAAGCATTTCATCATCGCCGACGCCAAGCGCGGCGACATCGGCAACACGTCGGCAATGTATGCCCGTACCTTCTTCGAGGAGTATGACATCGACGCCCTCACCGTGGCCCCGTATATGGGCGAGGACAGCGTTACGCCGTTCCTCGGATACGACGGCAAATGGGTGATTCTCCTCGCACTGACGAGCAACAAGGGCTCGCACGACTTCCAGCTCACCGAGGACAAGGAGGGCGAGCGCCTCTTCGAGAAAGTGTTGCGCACGGCACAGCAGTGGGGCAACACCGGCAATCTGATGTTTGTCGTGGGAGCGACACAGGGCAAGATGTTTGAGGACATCCGCCGTGTGGCACCCGACCATTTCCTCCTCGTACCCGGCGTGGGAGCACAGGGAGGAAGTCTCGAGGAAGTGTGCAAATACGGCATGACCGCCGACTGCGGCCTCCTCGTAAACTCCTCGCGCGGCATAATTTATGCCTCGCAAGGCACCGACTTCGCAGAGGTGGCGGCACAGAAGGCACAGGAGCTTCAACAGCAAATGGCTGCCCTCCTCCCCAAGAAATGAAAAAATTTTGCATCAAGAGCATTTGAATATGCACCAACCTTCGTAAGAAAAAGGTGGTAAAGTGATGCGATAGGTATTAACTTATAAATCTTACAATTATGCAACAAAAAAAGACGACGAAGAATTATTTCTTCACCAGTGAGAGTGTCGGGGAAGGACATCCCGACAAGGTGGCTGACGCCATCAGCGACGCAATCCTCGACAACCTTATGGCCTACGACAGCAAGGCGCGAGTGGCTTGCGAGACATTAGTTACCACAGGACAGGTGGTGGTGGCTGGAGAGGTGAAAAGCAACACTTACGTTGACCTCCAGCAAATCGCCCGCAACACCATCAACCGCATCGGATACACGAAGTCGGAATACCAGTTCGACGGCAACTCCTGCGGCGTGCTGAATGCCATCCACGAGCAGAGCGACGACATCAACCGCGGCGTGGACAACGGCGACGAGAAAAACCAAGGAGCCGGCGACATCGGCATCATGTTCGGATACGCCACCAACGAGACGGAGGCATACATGCCCCTAACCTCTTTCCTCGCCCACCTCATCGTGAAAACTCTCGACGAGACACGCCACGAGGGAAAAGAGATGACCTACCTCCGACCCGACAGCAAGGCACAGGTAACGGTGGAGTATTCACCCGAGGGCAAACCCCTGCGCATCGACAGCATCGTGGTGTGCGCACAGCACGACGACATCTTCGGCGACTCTGACAAGAAGATGCAGGAGACGATTGCCAACGACGTGAGAAACTGCATCTTCCGCAAGATGAAAGCGGTGATCAGCGACAAGAACGTGGCAGCGATGCTCGACGGCGACCTCAAGCTCTTGGTAAACCCCACCGGCAAGTTCGTTATCGGAGGTCCCCACGGCGACACCGGTCTCACCGGCAGGAAGATTATCGTTGACACATACGGAGGCCGTGGCGCCCACGGCGGCGGCGCCTTCTCCGGTAAGGACTCATCGAAGGTTGACCGCTCAGCAGCCTACGCTATGAGGCACATCGCAAAGAATATGGTGGCTGCCGGCATCTGCGACGAGGTGCTCGTGCAAGTGTCATACGCCATAGGAAAGGCAGAGCCCATGAGCCTCTATATCAACACCTACGGCACCAACCACACCGAATACGACGACGGGGCTATCGCCGACAAGATAGGCCAAATCTTCGACCTCAGACCGAAAGCCATCGAGAAAAGGTTGAAGCTAAGACAGCCAATGTTCTCCGAAACAACCGCTTACGGACATTTCGGAAGAAAAAACGAAACAGTGTCAAAGGTCTTCACCGACCGCTATAACGCAGAGAAAACCCTCGAAGTGGAACTCTTCACATGGGAGAAGTTAGACTTTGTGAAAACGCTTCAAGAAGAATTTGAGATTTGAGATTGGAGATTTGAGAGGTAACACCGCAAGCGGTGTGTATCGCCGTTCCGGCGATGGCGGCAACGCCGCAAAAGCTCACCGCCAGGTGCAGTCCCGACTGGGTAAGCGCGAGCAAGCTCGCTAAGTGAGAGGTGGCACGGCAAGCCGTGCAGTGAGAGAGGTGGCATCGGCGAGCCGATGCAGTAAAAAACTCTCTGTAAGAGCTGCCCCGACTGGGTCGGGTTAATCCTGATGAATATTATAAAAAATTAGATTTAAGGATATGAAAAAGATTAGTTTTTTATTAGCAATTTTTTGCATAGCCTTTCAAACGGCGACGGCACAGAAGGTATATACCAAGGAGTTCAGTGACAAGAAGTTGGTGAAGACAGCCAAGAAATGGGTGAAAGGCGGTGAGTGGCGCAACGGATTCACCAAGGCCGACCCCGACAAGAGCGTGAACAAGACCGACTTCTATACTCAGTATCAAAAGAACAAGGCGCAATGGGATGCCGCATTTCAGTGGCTTGCCACACACGACCTGCTCACAATAGAGAAAGGAAAACATAAAATAGAAGGCACAAACCTCACGGCAAGCGTGGAGGACAGCGAGAACGGACCGCTTGAGAAAAGACAAAGCGAAAGCCACTACCACCATATCGACCTGCAATATTGCGTGAGCGGAACAGAAGGATTCGGAATCATCGAGCACAGCGGGAGCAAACCAAACAGCAAATACAAACCCGACGTGATTCATTATGACTATAATCTGAAAGACGCGAAGTTTTATAACTCACGACCCGACCGCTTCTTCCTCTTCTTCCCAGGAGACTGGCATATAGCAAAAGTAAAGACGAAGAAAGCAACGGAGAAAATAAGAGTGATAGTGATTAAACTCGACTACGTTGAATAATGGATAATGGATAAAAAGAGTGCGACCTGCGGTCGCACTCTTTTTTATCCAAACACTAACTTCATAAATTCGTTTCGGGTTTTCTGCTGATTGAAAGCACCGCAGAAGTCGCTGGTGGTGGTTACGGAGTTGAGTTTTTCCACGCCTCGCATTTGCATGCACAGGTGGCTTGCCTCTATCACCACCATCACTCCGAGGGGGTTGAGGGTTTCCTGTATGCAGTCCTTAATCTGCTGTGTGAGTCTTTCCTGCACTTGCAGTCGGTGGCTGTAGATATCCACCACCCTCGCTATTTTACTCAGTCCGGTGATATACCCGTTGGGGATATACGCCACGTGCACCTTACCATAGAAAGGCACTAAGTGGTGTTCGCAAAGCGAGTAGAAGTCGATGTCTTTCACTATCACCATCTGACTGTAGTCTTCTTTGAACAGTGCGTCGCGCAACACCTGGTGAGCGTCTTGCGAATATCCTCGTGTGAGTATCTGCATCATTTTCGCCACTCTCATAGGCGTTTTCAACAGTCCCTCCCTGTTCGGGTCTTCGCCAATGAGCGACAGCACATCTTTGTAATGGGCGGCCAGTTCGTCTAAGCCCTCCCTAAAATCTGTTTCCGGATTCATCTTTATACCTTATTATATTATTACATATTATTTCCCGACGCAGTCGGAATCATTTTCCACTTTTCATTTTTAATTATTCATTTGCGACCGAAGGTCGTCAACATTTTTCATTTTTAATTTTTAATTATTCATTTAAAAAGAGTAGTTCAGTCCAAATGAAATATACTCATGCATCTGCCAGTATCCGTGGTCTTCATCCCTTGTTCCTCCGTCGTCGAAACGCGGATAGAGGAAGATGGTGGTGGCAAGATATTTATTGAGTTGGAAGAGGAAGGTGTTTTCCCATTCCAGTTCTGCCCTCTTATATGAGGTATATCCATAGAGCCGTGTTTTCCAACTGATGTTATCTGTGAATTTCCACGTGAGGTTCACGGTGAAGTTGGAACCGAACTCATGTTTGGTGTGGTGCCCCTCGTCCACGCTGTATCGTGTGGAGAGACTCAAACGTCCCACATACCTAAAGTTGTATGCGAAAGGCGAGATGTTTATGCTTCCGGTGAGTTTGTCATTCAGAGCCTTCACCGTATAGTCCATACCGAGTGAGATGTTGAGGTTGAAAGGCGAGAAGAAATCGGAATACACGGTCTTGTTGTTAGCCTTATAACCGCGATAGAACTGTGTGTATGCCACCATCTGCAAGGTGTAATACCAGTTTTTCGTGGCTTGCAATCCGAATTTGCTCGTAAGACGAATAAGGTCCTCGCTGGTTTTGAACTTATGCAGACTGTCGCTTTCATAGGAGCAGAGTCCTAATTTCAGTTCTAGCTTGTTGTCCCATTTCACCTTATCCAAATTATTATAGTTGGCTTGCATTGTGGCTTTGGCGAGTGCCGAATAGCTGCTCTCACCTCCTTTATACCAGTTGTCGCTCACATAGTTTTGCATCAGTTGCAAGGAATACTCACCTGTGTAAGTCCAGAATTTTGGTTTTTCCACCGTTATTTCCACTGGTGCGATGTCGATGTCTTCAGGTGCCGGTGCCTCTGCCTCTGCCAGCACCACCTTGTCTGTGAGCGATGTGTTCACTTCCGAAGGAGTCTCGCCCATTGTGGACAGCAGTGTTTCGGTTCCGTCGATAAGTTCCGGACGGTTGAGGTAGGTATTGAGCAATGTGCGGTTCACCTCGCTCTCTGTGTCCAACGAATACATATCGTCGTCATATCCCAATGCCTCCCTGCTCACCCCGTGGTAGAATGTGGGAGGTGAGAAAAGCATAAAGTAATCGCTGTTGTCGTTTTTTAATGCCGCCAGTTTTTGTCTTGCAGCGGCGGAGGTGTCGTTGTAGATCTCCGTTTTCACTCTCTGCAGTGAGTCGAGATAGTCGTTCACACGGTTGCTCTTGTGGGATGCTGCGGAAACCTGTCCTGCCACGGCAGTGAGAAGTGCCGCCACAATGCATCCTGAAAGCATGTTTTTTCTATTTTTCATACGTTTAATGTCGTTTGCGAGTGCAAAGTTATAAATAAATTCTGTTTTTTTGCATCTAAAATAGATTTTTCTTTTCTATTTGCGGAATTTTTTGTAATTTTGCACCAAATTTTTAATTTCAAACATTATTTATCGTGGCAGAAACAAAATATATCTTCGTCACTGGAGGTGTGGTGTCAAGTTTAGGAAAAGGCATCATCTCCTCATCGATTGGCAAGCTCCTGCAAGCCCGTGGTTATAATATCACGATACAGAAGTTTGACCCGTATATCAACATCGACCCTGGCACACTGAACCCCTACGAGCATGGCGAGTGCTATGTTACCGTGGATGGTATGGAGACCGACCTTGACCTCGGTCATTACGAGAGGTTCACGGGCATTCAGACCACCAAGGCCAACTCGCTCACCACCGGACGTATTTACAAGGCGGTGATTGACAAGGAGCGCCGTGGCGACTATCTTGGCAAGACCATTCAGGTGGTGCCTCATATCACCAACGAGATTAAGCGCAACATCAAACTGCTTGGTGAGAAATACCATTACGACTTTGTGATTACCGAGATTGGAGGTACCATTGGCGACATTGAGAGCATGCCGTTCCTCGAGGCCATTAGACAGATGCGCTGGGAGCTTGGCAAGAACGCCTGCAACGTGCACCTCACCTACGTGCCTTACCTCAAGGCAGCGGGAGAGTTGAAGACAAAGCCCACCCAGCACTCTGTGAAAGAGCTTCAGAGCCAGGGAATACAGCCGGAGGTGCTTGTGCTGCGCACAGAGAAGCACCTCGATGACAACATCCTGAAGAAAGTAGCCAACTTCTGTAATGTGGCTCGCAACTGCGTGGTGCAGAGCGAAGACCTGCCGAGCATCTACGAGGTGCCAGTAAACATGCAGAACCAAGGCCTCGACACCGCCATCCTCAAGTCTATGGGCGTGGAGGTTGGCCCCACACCGGCTCTCGGCCCCTGGCGCAACTTCCTCGAAAGGAGCAAGAACGCCACCGAGGTGGTGAAAATCGGACTCGTGGGCAAATACGACCTGCAAGACGCATACAAGTCGATACGCGAGAGTCTCTCGCACGCCGCGACATACAACGACCATAAGGTGAAGCTCACTTTCATCAACTCGGAGAATATCACTGAGGAGAATGCCGGGGAACTGCTTGACGGACAAGACGGCATAGTGATTTGCCCGGGCTTCGGACAAAGAGGTATCGAAGGAAAAATTATCGCAGCTCACTATACCCGCACCCACGACATCCCCACCTTCGGCATCTGCTTAGGCATGCAGATGATGGTGATTGAGTTCGCCCGCAATGTCTTGGGATATGCCGACGCCAACAGCCGTGAGATGGACGAGAAGACACCCCACAATGTCATCGACATTATGGAGGAGCAGAAAAACATCACTAATATGGGCGGCACGATGAGGCTCGGCGCATACGAGTGTGTGCTGCAGCAAGGCTCGCGCGTGATGAATATATATAAGAAGGAGCATATACAGGAAAGGCACCGCCACCGCTACGAGTTCAACAATGAGTATATCACCGAGTATGAGCGCGCAGGAATGAAATGCGTGGGACGCAACCCGGAGAGCAACCTCGTGGAAATCGTGGAGATACCAGGGCTCAAATGGTATGTGGGCACACAGTTCCACCCGGAATACCAGAGCACGGTGCTCAACCCCCACCCCCTCTTCCTCGACTTCGTTAAGACAGCAATAGAAAACAAGAAGAAATAATGGACAAAAACACAGTTATAGGCTTCACCCTGATGGCCTTGGTGCTTATTGGATACAGCTACTATTCACGGCCCACGGAGGAGCAGATACGCGAGAGGCGTATTCAGGATTCATTAGCTTTAGTGGCTAAAGAGAAAGCAGAGCAGGCGATGAAGGAGAAGAAAACCGCCGACAGCTTGCGTGCCGCCAGAGCCGACACCACGCTCACAGCACAAGACACCACAGGCCTCTTCGCCATGAGCAAAGCCCCGGAGGCGATGACAACTCTGAAAAACGGAAAGGTGGAGGTGATGATCTCCAACCACGGCGGAACGGTGGCTGAGGCGAGAGTCTTAGGATACCGCGACCTCGACAGCACAGAGTATATCACGCTCTTCAATTCGCAAGAGCAAGGTATGAACTTCATGCTCAGCGGCAAGACCGATAATATCATCACCCGCGACCTCACGTTCACACCGTCCAACGTCAGCGACACCACGGTTACGATGACCGCCACTGCCAACAACGGCGGCAAGGTGATTATCGACTACAGCCTCAACAGCGACTATCTGCTCAACTTCAAGTTCCGCACAGAAGGCCTGTCGGGCATCTTCGCACCCAACCTCGACTATATGGACGTGGAATGGCAAGAGCTGTGCCGCACACATGAGAAGGGTTTCACCTTTGAAAACAGATACACGTCGCTCACATATAAGGAGGCGGGCGATGACGACACCGACTACCTCAACGAGAACAAGGAAATTGTGGACGAGGAGATAGAGAAACCGCTCGACTGGGTGGCATTCAAAAACCAGTTCTTCGCTGCTATACTGATTACCAAACAGCAGTTTAAGGCCGGTTCAAAGCTCACCTCGCTGCCCCAAGAGAAGGGAAGCCCGTACCTGAAGCAGTTTGGAGCCAGAATGCGCACCAATTTCGACCCGGCAGGACAGCCCACGGAATTTGAGATGTATTTCGGTCCCAACGACTTCCAGATTCTTCAGTCGATGGAAGACGAGACCACCATGGGCAAGAAACTATATCTTCGCAAGCTCGTGTATCTCGGATGGCCTATCGTAAGACTTATAAACAGATGGTTTACAGTGTATATCTTCGACTGGCTCACCAAGATGAAGATCAACATGGGTATCGTGCTTATTCTCATCACCCTGTTGCTCAAGGCTATCACCTTCCCCTTGGTGAAGAAAAGCTATCTCAGCAGTGCCAAGATGAGGGTGCTGAAACCCAAAATCGATGAGGCGACGAAGCAATACAACAAGCCTGAAGACCAGATGATGAAGCAGCAGGCGATGATGCAGATGTATTCACAATATGGCGTGAGCCCCTTGGGAGGCTGCTTGCCAATGCTCATACAGATGCCTATTTGGGTGGCTATGTTCAACTTCGTGCCTAACGCCATCCAACTGCGCGGCGAGAGTTTCCTGTGGATAAAAGACCTCAGCACCTACGACCCCATCGTGGAATGGAGCCACAACCTGCCGCTCATCGGCGACCACCTCTCACTCACCTGTCTTCTCTTCTGCGGAAGCAACGTACTGTATAGCATGATGACCATGAGACAGCAGCAAGACCAGATGGTGGGAATGGGTGAACAGCAGCAGATGCAAATGAAGATGATGAAATGGATGATGATACTCATGCCGGTGATGTTCTTCTTTATGTTCAACGACTACAGCAGCGGACTGAACTTCTACTATTTCATCTCCCTCTTCTTCTCTGCAGCCATCATGTGGTTGCTCAGAAAAACCACCAACGACGAGAAACTGCTTGCCATATTGGAGAAGAAATACAAGGAAAACAAAAACAATCCGAAGAAACAAGGAGGAGGCTTCGCGGAAAGAATTGCAGAAATGCAACGGCAAACCGAAGAGCTTCGGAAACAAAGGATGCAGAATAAAAAATAGCGATGGCGCCGTTCCGGCGCATAAAAAGAAATGCAACGCTGTGCGTTGCATTTCTTTTTGTGTCGGGGCGACAGGATTCGAACCTGCGACCGCCTGGTCCCAAACCAGGAGCGCTACCGGACTGCGCTACACCCCGCTCTAAGTTGCTTGCCTTTCCAGCAAACATATAATTATCAACCTTTGGGTTAAGCGAGGGCAAAGGAAGCTCGCTTACTTTGCCGAGCGTGAGAAAGGTCGGCGAAGCCCATTGTCAATTGTCAATTCGTTTTTGCGGCTGCAAAGGTACAGCTTTTTTCTGACCCTTGCAAATTTTCTGACTGTTTTTTTGAATTTTGTTTCCGTTTTTTTGAATTTCGACGCTTATCAGTAGAAATTCGACGTTGTTTTTTTTGATTTTCAGTGCTATTTTGCTGAATTAGCCCCAAAAATTTTCCGGGAAGCCTGTGAAATACATCAGAAGCTCCCCGGAATTTAATTTATGAACAAAAAATTGAAAATCCTATTTCAGTATTCCCTGCTCGATGAATATCTGCTTGAGAATTTCCACAGCTTTCTCCACCTGTTCGTTGGTGTGTGTTGCCATGAGTGCGAATCTCACGAGTGTGTCTTGCGGTGCGCAAGCCGGCGGAATTACCGGGTTGATGAACACGCCACGGTTGAATGCCTCGGCAGTAACCACAAACGTCTTGTCCACATCCCTCACGTAGAGCGGGATAATCGGGCTCTCGGTGTCGCCAATCTCGAAACCTTCCTCACGGAAGCGTCTCAAAGCATAACGTGTAACATTCCACAATGCCTCAATCCTCTCCGGTTCCTTTCTTATAATATGAAGTGCCTCCATGGCTGCTGCGGTGGCGGCAGGTGTGTTGGAGGCGCTGAAGATATACGTGCGGCAAGTGTGGCGGAGGAAATTGATAGTGTCGGCGTCGCTGGCGATAAAACCGCCGATGCTGGCGAGACTCTTGGAGAATGTGCCCATAATAAGGTCAACCTCATCAGAGAGTCCGAAATAATCGCACACGCCTCTACCCTCTTTTCCAAACACTCCTAAACCGTGGGCTTCATCCACCATGATAGAAGCATTGTATTTATGTTTCAGCTTCACTATCTCCGGCAGTTTAGCCAGGTCGCCCTCCATTGAGAACACACCGTCAACGACGATGAGCTTGATGGCGTCGGGTTCGCATTTCTGCAGCACCCTCTCCAGGTCGTCCATGTCGTTGTGCTTGTATTTCATGCAAGTGGCGAACGACAGGCGGCGACCATCGACGATACTCGCATGGTCGCGGTCATCGCAGATGATATAATCACCTCTGCCCACCACTACGCCAAGCACGCCGGAATTGACAGAGAAACCGGTAGAGAAACAAAGAGCATCGTCTTTATGCTCAAACTCTGCCAGTTCTTTCTCCAACTGCACATGCAAGTCAAGCGTGCCATTGAGGAAACGGCTGCCGGCACAACCGGAGCCATACTTGTCAAGGGCTTGCTTAGCAGCGTTAATAACACGCTCGTCGCCAGTGAGACCGGTATAGGCATTAGAACCAAACATGAGCACCTTGTGGCCACCCATCTCTACCTCTGTGCCTTGCTTTCCGGTAATGGCGCGGAAATAAGGGTACACACCCATCTCCATGAACTTCTGAGGCTCACGGTAGTTCTTGTATTTCTCTTGTAATTGTCCCATCTTATTCATATATGCGGCGCATACAACACCGCTGTTATTGTCTTTTCAGAGTGCAAAGGTAATAAAAATCTGCAAAACTCCAACATTTTTTCTCAAAATTATTACAATATTGCAAAAAATGTTGGCTTTTAAACCAATTTTTAATCTAAAAAGTAGGAAAATTTGGCAAAAAGTGCACTTTTTCTCAACTCGAAGTGCGGCAGTTGGAAAAAAATGCGTATTTTTGCACTTGGAAAGAGACAATTCCCGACAAAAGTACGAAGACATGAGGATAAAATTCATCATAAACCCTATTTCCGGCTCTGGATGGAGAGGAAAGAAAAGCATACCGGAGAAGATTGAGAAATATCTCGACCACGACCAGTTCGACTACGACATCGTATATACAGAGCGGGCCGGCCACGCATCTGAATTAGCCACGCAGTTTGCTAAAGAAGGCATCGACATCGTTGTGGCCGTGGGAGGCGACGGCACGGTGAATGAGGTGGCAAGGTCGCTCACACATACCGGCACGGCATTGGCCATCATACCCTGCGGGAGCGGCAACGGACTGGCGAGACATCTGCAGATACCGCTCGACGTGTCGAAAGACATAGAACTCATTAATGAATGCGAGATACACTCCTTAGACTATGGGGTAATCAACGGACTGCCTTTCTTCTGCACCTGCGGCATGGGCTTCGACGCATTCATAAGCATGAAATTCGCCGAGTCGGGAAAAAGAGGACCTATATCATACGTGGAGAATGTGTTGAAGACAGGACTCTCATACGAGCCGGAGACATACACGATAGAAGACAGAGACGGAGTGCAGCGATACAAGGCTTTCCTCGTGGCTTGCGCAAACGCCTCGCAATACGGCAACAACGCGGTGATAGCGCCACAAGCATCGATGGAAGACGGACTCATCGACGTGGTGATCATGGAGCCGTTCAACGCGCTCGAGGCACCGCAGATAAGCATTGACCTCTTCAATAAGAGCTTAGACCAGAACTCAAAAATAAAAACATTCAAAACCGACCGTCTGCACGTGGTAAGGGAGAAGCCGGGAGTGATACACTACGACGGCGAACCCATCATCACCGACCAGGACGTGGACATACATATAGAAAAAGGTGGAATAAAAGTCATCGTCAACCCGGAAGCGAAACCTTTAGATGAACCCAACCCGCTGCTCAACGCCTTCAGCGAATTCTTCAACAACGTGAACAGCGTAAGGGAAGACATCGAAAAACAAAGCCGAAGAGTGAAGGCTCTGAACAAGATACTACTGCGCAAACTGAATAAACTGTAGTCTAATTGACAATTGTAGTCTAATTGACAATTGACAATTGACAATTATATCGCCGTTCGGCGATGGCGGCTCTGCCGCGGTATTTTTCATTTTTCATTATTCATTTTTCATTTGCTCGCGTAGCGGGCACTGACCCTCTGTTAAGAGCTGCCCCGACTGGGTCGGGTTAGACCTGACGCGATTAATTTTTCCATTTTCCATTATCCATTATTCATTATTTATGCTTTTTTTAGCAGCATAATGCCATAAAAAATGATTTTTTTCTTACTATAGGCTATTAATTCAGAAAAAATTTGTACCTTTGCAAGCTGAATTAATATATTAATGATTATGGCACCAACAGCAATATTGCTTTTGCATTGTCCTGACAAACAAGGTATCATCTCGGATGTTACCAAGTTTATCACCGACAACCACGGTAACATCGTGTATATCGACCAGTATGTCGATAGCAACGACGGTATGTTTTTTATGCGTATAGAATGGGAGCTCGACGGCTTCCTCATACCAAGAGACAAAATCGAAGAGTATTTCGGCACACTCTACTCACCGAGATACCAAATGGAGTTTCACCTCTATTTCAGCGACGTGAAACCGCGCATGGCAATCTTCGTTAGCAAGATGAGCCACTGCCTCTACGACCTTCTGGCAAGATACAAGTCGGGGGAATGGGACATCGAAATACCATGCATCGTAAGCAACCACGAAGACCTCAGGTATGTGGCCGAGCAATTCGACATACCATATTACGTGTGGTCGATAAAGAAAGACCACAGCAACAAAGAAGAGGTGGAGAAAGCAGAGATGGAACTGCTGCAAAAAGAAAACATCACCTTTATCGTGCTGGCAAGATACATGCAGATTATCAGCGACCAGATGATCGAGGCCTACCCCCACCACATCATCAACATCCACCACTCCTTCCTCCCGGCATTCGTGGGAGCAAAGCCCTACCACCAGGCATGGGAGCGCGGAGTGAAAATCATCGGAGCAACCAGCCACTACGTCACTGCCGAGCTCGACGCGGGCCCTATCATCGAACAAGACGTGATGAGGGTGTCGCATAAAGACACGCCGGCAACACTCGTGAGCAAAGGGCGCGACCTTGAGAAAATCGTGCTCTCAAGGGCAGTGAGCAAACACATACAGAGGAAGATACTCACATACAACAACAAGACAATAGTGTTCAGCTGATGGCAGAGGTAGCTATAGTGAAATACAATGCCGGCAACATACGCAGCGTGGTGAACGCACTGAAACGACTGGGTGTGGAGCCGTTGCTCACCGACGACCCCAAAGAGCTCCGGGAAGCCCGCAAGGTGGTGTTCCCCGGACAGGGCGACGCCGGGCAGACAATGGCATACATACGTGAGCACCGGCTCGACGAGGTGATACGCTCACTCACACAGCCCGTCTTGGGCATCTGCGTGGGACAGCAGCTACTTTGCCGGCACAGCGAAGAGGGAGACACCGACTGCATCGGCATCTTCGACGCACCGGTGATACGCTTCCAACCACAAAGGCACGAGGACAAGGTGCCGGCAATGGGCTGGAATGCGCTGCACCGCATGAAAGGACCTCTCTTCAAAGACATACAGGAAAAAAGCTACGTGTATTTCGTGCACAGCTACTATGTGCCTGTATGCCAGGACACCGCAGCAGAAAGCGAATATATCAACCCCTACAGCGCTGCAATGATGAAAGACAATTTCTTCGCATGCCAGTTCCACCCGGAGAAAAGCGGAGACGTAGGGGAACAGATATTAAGGAATTTCATACAACTATGATAGAACTGATACCCGCCATAGACATCATCGACGGCAAGTGCGTGAGACTTGTCAAAGGCGACTATGCACAAAAAACAGTGTATGGAGACAGTCCGGCAGACATGGCACGCAACTTCGAGAGCATGGGCTTCAGAAGACTGCACGTGGTGGACCTCGACGGAGCAAAAGCCAAACATATCGTCAACGACGGATGCCTGAAAGCCATCACCAGCACCACATCGCTGAAGGTGGACTTCGGAGGAGGCATCAAGACCGACGAGGACATAGAGAAAGCCTTCGCCGCCGGGGCGACACAAGTTACCGTGGGCAGCGTGGCAGTCACCAACCCCGACCTCTTCCTCTCGTGGGTGGAGAAATACGGGGCGGAAAGGATTATACTCGGAGCCGACGTGAGAAACTCGAAAGTGAGCATCAACGGCTGGAAAGAAGACTCACAGGAAGAACTCATACCCTTCCTTAGGCGCTATATAAATAAAGGTGTAAAATATGTATTGTGCACCGACATCTCCAAAGACGGCACCCTGCAAGGGCCGGCCATAGACCTTTACAAGCAAGTGATGGCCGAATATCCGGGGCTCCACCTCATAGCAAGCGGCGGCGTGTCGTCGAATGAGGACATCGAAGCCTTAGAAAACGCCGGCATACCCGCCGTGGTGTTCGGAAAAGCATACTACGAAGGAAAGATAGACACCCAACGGCTTCTGCAAGGAAGACAAGGATTAGCAAAACGCATAGTGCCTTGCTTGGACGTGAAAGACGGACAGACAGTGAAAGGCACTAATTTCGTCAACCTACGACAAGCCGGCGACCCCGTGGAATTGGGAAAGGCATACAGCGACGCCGGAGCCGACGAACTGGTGTTCCTCGATATCACTGCGTCCTTCGAGGGACGCAAGACCTTCACCGACATGGTGAGCCGCGTGGCACAGGAAATAAACATCCCCTTCACAGTGGGAGGCGGAGTGAATGAGCTCGACGACGTGAAAAGACTCCTCTATGCCGGAGCCGACAAGGTGAGCGTGAACAGTGCGGCACTGCGGAGACCACAGCTCATAAACGAGATTGCGGCGGCCTTCGGCTCACAGGTGTGCGTGTGCGCCATCGACGCGCGGCTCGACCCCGACGGCTGGCACTGCTATGTGAAAGGAGGAAGGGAACGCACAGAGAAGACACTGCTCGACTGGGCTAAAGAGGCGCAAGACCGTGGAGCCGGAGAGATTCTCTTCACCAGCATGAACCACGACGGAGTGAAGACAGGCTTCGCCAACGAAGCCCTCGCCATGCTCGCCGACAACCTCTCCATACCCGTCATCGCAAGCGGAGGAGCCGGTGCAAAAGAGCATTTCCGCGACGCATTCAAAATAGGAAAAGCCGACGCGGCACTCGCCGCAAGCGTGTTCCACTTCGGAGAAATAAAAATTCCGGAGCTCAAGGAATACTTGAAGGCAGAAGGGATAAATGTCAGATTAGTTGAGAATTGAGAATTGAGAATTGAGAATTAATATCGCCTTCGGCGATAGCGGCGTAGCCGCAATTGTCCATTATCCATTATTCATTCTCCATTTATAAATATTTATAATAATATGGAAATTGACTTTGAGAAAAGCGGCGGCCTTGTGCCCGCCATCATTCAAGACGCGAAGACAAAAACGGTGTTGATGCTCGGCTACATGAACCGGGAGGCATATGACAAAACCGTGGCCACGGGGAAAGTGACGTTCTACAGCCGTTCAAGACAGTGTCTGTGGACGAAAGGAGAGACTTCGGGCAACTACCTCAACTTGGTTAGCATCAGCAGCGACTGCGACCACGACACACTGCTCGTGAAAGCAAATCCAGCCGGGCCAACCTGCCATACAGGGGCAGACACCTGCTGGAACGAGAAAAACGAAAGCAACCCCCTACTCTTCCTTACTGAACTGCAAGACTTCATTGAGAAAAGACACGAAGAGATGCCAGAAGGAAGCTACACCACAAGCCTGTTTAAAGACGGACTCAACCGCATGGCACAGAAAGTGGGAGAAGAAGCACTCGAAGCAGTGATAGAAGCTGTTAACGGCACCAACGACCGCCTCATCTATGAAGGCTCCGACATGCTCTACCACCTCATTGTACTGCTCACAAGCAAAGGCCTGAGAATAGAAGACCTCGCTAAAGAGCTGCAAGAAAGACATAAGCCGCAATGGCATAAACATTAATAAGAACAACGATGCTCATAGATTTCAAAAACGTGAATATCAGCCACGACGACAACGTGGTGTTGGAGCATGCCGACTTCCATGTGGAAGAGGGGGAATTCATATACCTCATCGGAAGAGTGGGAAGCGGCAAGAGCTCACTTATGGAAGCCATCTACAAAGAGCTCGACATTTATGAGGCAGACACTGCCGAGGTGATGGGCTACGACCTGTTGAAAATAAAGCGCCGCGAAGTGCCGGCGTTAAGAAAACAGATGGGCATCGTGTTCCAGAGTTTCCAGCTGCTCACCGACCGCACTGTGGAGCGCAACCTCCGGTTCGTGCTTAACGCCACCGGGTGGAAAGGGCGCAGCAACATCAACGCCAGGATTGAGGAGGTGCTCTCGGACGTGGACATGCTCGACGCAAGAGACAAATATCCCTTCGAGCTCTCCGGCGGCGAGCAGCAACGAGTGGCTATCGCCAGGGCACTGCTCAACAAACCAAAGCTCATCCTCGCCGACGAGCCTACCGGCAACCTCGACCCGGAGACAGCCAACCATATCATCGAACTGCTCAAAGGCATCACGCAAACAGGCACGGCAGTGGTAATGTCAACCCACAACCTGCCTATGCTCGACCGCTTCCCGGGAATCGTATATCAGTTTAAAGACAAAAAACTCACCGACATCACAGAGAACTACAACCAGTACATCCTCGACTACGACGACGAGCCGATGGAAGTGCTGCCGGGAGAGGACATGCAAAGAGAAGAGATGCAAGGTGGCGACGAATACCTTGACGATTACTCGGAAGACGATGAATAATTTGAGATTTGAGATTTGAGATTTGAAATCGTCTGCGGCGAGATCGCGTATATTTAATTGAAACAACTTAAAAAACAAAGAATATGAAAGTAATGAAATTCGGTGGCACATCCGTGGGCAGCGCAGAGCGCATGAAAAATGTGTCGAAATTAGTAACCGCATCAGGAGAACCCGTTTTCCTCGTTTTGTCGGCTATGTCAGGGACAACCAATTCCTTAATTGAAATCTCCAACTACCTCTACAAGAAAAACACTGTGGGGGCGTTGGACGTTATTAACAACCTGGAGCGCAAATACAAAAACGAAATCAAAGCTCTTTACTCCACAGAGGAGATGCTCAAGGAAACTGAAGAGACGCTCAAAGGCATCTTCGACTACCTCCGCTCATTCACAAAGGAGTTCTTCACCAGCTTCGAAGAGAAAAAGATTGTGGCTCAAGGTGAAATCATCAGCACAAACATGATGACCAACTATATGCGTGAGCAAGGAGTTGACGTGGTACTGCTTTCAGCACTCGACTTTATGCGCACCGACAAGAACGCAGAGCCGGACGGTTTGTATATACGTGAAAAACTCCTTAACCTCATGGAGCAGAACCCGGGCAAACAGGTGTATATAACTCAAGGTTTCATCTGCCGCAATGCATACGGAGAGATAGACAACCTGCTCAGAGGCGGCAGCGACTACACCGCGTCGATCATAGGAGTGGGCATCAACGCAGAGGAGATACAGATATGGACTGATATCGACGGTATGCACAACAACGACCCGCGCATAGTGGAAAAGACAGACCCCGTGCACCGTCTGAACTTCGAGGAGGCAGCAGAGCTCGCCTATTTCGGAGCAAAAATCCTCCACCCCACCTGCGTGCAGCCGGCAAAGTTTGCCGGTATTCCCGTGAGACTGCTCAACACCATGGATCCGACGGCAGAAGGCACAGTGATAAGCAATGACAGCGAACCACATAAGATAAAGGCAGTGGCTGCAAAAGATAATATCACTGCCATAAAAATCAAGAGCAGCCGTATGCTCCTCGCTGCAGGTTTCCTTAGGAAGGTATTCGAGATTTTCGAGACCTACCAGACCAGTATCGACATGGTTTGCACATCGGAGGTGGGTGTGTCGATGAGCATCGACAACGACAAGAACCTCTCGCCCATCGTAGATGAGCTAAAGAAATATGGCACTGTTACCGTTGATAAAGACATGTGCATCATCTGCGTCGTTGGCGACCTCAACTGGGACAACGTGGGATTCGAGACCTTGGCAACAGAGGCAATGAAAGACATTCCCGTGAGAATGATCAGCTACGGAGGAAGCAACTACAACATCTCTTTCCTCGTGAAAAACGAAGACAAGGCAAGGGCACTGCAAAGCTTGAGCAAAGTATTGTTTTATTCTTAATTCCACAACACAACATGAAAGGTAAATTTCCTACGGAGAAATTCAGCTACATGCGCACTCCGTTTTATTATTACGATGCCAACCTGTTGCGCGACACGCTGAGCACCATCAAAGCAGAGGCTGGCAAACATGAAGGGTTTGTAGTGCACTATGCTGTAAAGGCAAATGCCAACCCGAAAGTGATGGGTATGATCTCGGCAGCAGGACTGGGAGCCGACTGCGTGAGCGGTTGGGAGATAGACCGCTCCCTGAAAGCCGGGTTCCCGGCATCAAAAATAGTGTATGCCGGTGTCGGAAAAAGCGACTGGGAAATACAGTTAGGACTGGAGGCGGACATCTGCTGCTTTAATGTGGAAAGTGTGCCTGAGCTTGACGTAATCAACAGCATCGCGGAGGATATGGACAAGAAGGCGAGAGTGGCTTTCCGCATCAACCCCAACGTAGGCGCGCATACACATGCAAATATCACCACCGGACTGGCGGAGAATAAATTCGGCATCGCCATAAGGGATATGGAGACAGTGATAGAAAAGGCCAAGAGCTTGAAGAATGTGGAGTTTAAAGGACTACACTTTCATATTGGAAGTCAAATACTTGACATGGGCGACTTCGAGGCTTTGTGTAACAGAATTAACGAGTTGCAAAATCAATTGGAAGCCCACCAAATCAAAGTGGAGAGCATCAACGTGGGAGGCGGGCTCGGTATCGACTACCAGCATCCCAACCGTGTGCCAGTGCCTGACTTCAAAGCCTATTTCGACACGTATGCACGCCACTTGCGCCTGCGTCCCGGTCAGCAATTGCACTTCGAACTCGGAAGAGCCGTGGTGGGACAGATGGGCACACTCATCACCAAGGTGCTGTATGTGAAACAAGGCGTACACAAACAGTTTGCCATCGTTGACGCAGGTATGACCGACCTTATCCGTCCGGCCCTGTATCAGGCTTATCATAAAATAGAGAATGTGTCAAACGAGGACGCCACACAGACCTACGATGTGGTGGGGCCTATTTGCGAGTCAAGCGACGTCTTCGCAAAAGCCATTGACCTCAATGAGTGTCACAGAGGCGACTACCTCGCCATCAGAAGCGCCGGGGCATACGGCGAAATAATGGCCTCGGGCTACAACTGCAGACCATTGCCACAAGGCTACCTCTCCGACGAACTATAATATGAACATCACCGTATTTATCATAGCAGCAGTTTTGTTGATCGCCATAGCCACGGCATCAGCTTTCAGAGACCCCTTCAGGCGCCTCCCACTCGTGGACGGCTACGAAGAGGAGGATGACTATGAGAAAACGGAAGAGGAGCAGGAAGAAAGCTCTGAGGATTCGGAAGAAAACGCGGAAGATTCGGTAGAAAACGCGGAAGATTCGGTAGAAAACGCGGAAGATTCGGTAGAGAACGCGGAAGATTCGGAGGAAGAAAATTCTGGAGATGAGGATTCTTCGGAAGTAAAGGATTCTGAAAACGAGGATTCTGAAACAAAGAATTCAGAAATAAAGGCTAAAGAAGACTCTGACACGGAAAATGAAGAGGTAAAAGCAGATGCTTCTGAAAAAGACGAAAAAAAGTCAAAAACCGTTTTAGAGAAAGAGACTATAAAGTCTTTCGACGAGGCTGCAGTGAAAATCAAGGAGCCTGCGGTAAATGTCAACGATGTTGTCGATAAGGTTGCGGCGGTAGAAGATACCGAAAGCCCCGTAATTCTCAATTCTCAATTCTCAATTCTCAATTCCGAAAACCTTCCTCGCGTGTCGGTGATCGTCACGGGCAAGGACTGCGGCGACGAGTTGCGCCGTTGCATTCCCGAGATAATGAAACAACGCTATGCCGGAGGTTTCGACCTTATCATTGCAGCAGCTTGCAGCGACGATGACACCGAAGACGTGTTGGAGCAGTTGAAAGCGCAATATCCCGAAATCTATATCACGTTCGTGCCAACGAAGAGCCGTAATATGAGCATCAAGAAACTCATGATTACCCTTGGTGTGAAGGCATCGAAAAACGAATGGATTATCCTCACCGACCCCACTTGCGTGCCGGTGAGCGAAGAGTGGATAGCAACCATGGCCACACAGTGCCGCGATGGCATCGACTTGGTGATGGGCTACAGCAATTTCGACCCAGAGGAGTCGAAAGACTTCATGCGTTTCAAAAGACTCGTCAATGTGTGCTATTGCGAGCGCGCGGCACAAGACGGCATCGCTTACCGCACAGCCTGCCACAACCTCGCATTCCGAAAAAGCGTGTTTATGGAGCAAAGAGGGTTCTTGCACAACCTCATAGCTGAAAGAGGCGTGTATGACTACCTCGTAAATGAGATGGCTGAAGAAGGCAATACAGAGGTGGTGAACAGCAAAAAGGCATGGCTCATAGAACAAACACCCGGAAAGTATGAGTATCAAACTGAAGAGCTGCATTATATGTACACCAGGACCCGCTTAGCAAGAAGCGGCAAGTGGAGGCTTAGAGCCAACACCGACACTTTGCTGCTCGTGCTTACATTCCTGCTCTGTCTGATATACATAGCGGGAGGAGTAACATGCGGACTGCTCTCTAAACCTATGGAAATGGCCTTAGGCCACTGGATTCTCGGAGGTCTGGCATTCATAACTCTCATAGCAACTGTCATCGTGAGGACAAAAACAGCAAAAAAAGCGGTGAGGGCATTCCAAGCACATATACCGGCATGGAAACTGTATCCCTTTGAACTTAGAGAGGCGCACCGAAGGTGGAGACTTCTTAGGAAATACCACCACCACGATGAACAGGAGTTTTGGAGAAAACTGAACTAATTGAAATTTGAAATTTGAGATTTGAGATTTGAAATTTGAAATTTGAAATTTGAGATTTGAGATTTGAGATTTGAGAATTGAGATTTGAGATTTGAGAATTGAGAATTGAGAATTATTTCTTATATCCGATTTTTAAATTCAGTGCTATAATTTTAAATTATGAAGACGCTGCACTATATAGACCGTTTGGAACCGCAACGCTTGTTTTCCGCCACAGCGGCAGTGGAGCGGGCAGCCACCGACAAGGCTTTCGCCGATGTCGTGGTGGCATACGGTCAAGGCGACGCCTCCACCCTGCCCGAAGGCGTGGAAGCGAGACAAGTGCAGAACAGGCGGCAATGGCTCACACTGCTCTACGAGCAGATGCCCGACATAGTGCATGTGCACTGCCAATGGAGCAAACAAAGCAAAATGGCAATAAAAACGGCGAAAAGCAGAGGGTTCAGAGTAGTGGCGTCGATAAACCACGAGCCTCATCCTATACAACGGTTCTTCTCCTTGCGGCGCTGCGACCGCATCATAACCGGAAGCGACAAGGAGAAAAACAACTTGCTGCTGAAAATCGCCAATAACCGCCTCAGCGTCGTGCCACACCCCCTGTTAAACAGCGGAGCAGACAATACAGAAACCACCCGCGCATTGTGGCAGAAAACCATCGACCGTCATCTGAAAACAAACATGACGGTAAGCACATGGCAAGGGCTGTTCACTCTATTGCGCACAGCAGTATGCAAAGACGCCACTGCCCTACGGCCAAACAGTGGAGTGCCAACAGCAACGGAGGTAAACAACCTGACGCTGCTTGACAGTAACGACTGGAGAAACTTGAAAATGTATTGCGACAAACATTCACTCACCGGCATCGTGGCAGAAGCGATATGGATACTAAACCAAAACACCAAGGGAGTGGTATTTAATAGAGACGAACCAAGCTCACCCGACCCGAAGAGCATAGCCGACTTTTGCGAGATGGTGAAAAACTTCAAAAGAAACTTCAAAAGCGTAGAGGAATCGCTGCCAAGACTCGTGGAAATATATCAAGCCATGCGCAACAACGATTTTGACGAGACGGCACTCGACGAGGCACTAAGAGACAATGGAATAAAAAAATATACAATGAAATTACAAGACCTCATAGAAGACTGCTTCGGATTAGAAGAAGGATTCAGGCCTTTAACAACAAAAAATAGTGTGGAGGACTTCAACTATGACTATTAACATCAAAAACGAGGAATTACACTACTTGCAACTGTTATCAAAGAGTTTTCCTAATGTGGCGGCTGCCAGCACGGAGATTATAAACTTGCAAGCCATCTTGGCACTGCCCAAAGGCACAGAGCACTACCTCGCTGACATACATGGGGAGTATGAGGCTTTCCAGCACGTGCTGAAAAACGCATCCGGAGACATCAAGAGAAAAGTGAACGACCTCTTCGGCAATGACCTCAGGGAAAGCGAGAAAAGAGACCTGTGCACACTCATATACTACCCCGAACAGAAACTCGAGCTTGTGCAAGAAAGCGAGCCAGACATGCACGACTGGTATCTCATCACCTTGCACAGATTAGTGAAAGTATGCCGCGACGTGTCGAGCAAATACACACGAAGCAAGGTGCGTAAGGCACTGCCGCCCAGCTTCTCGTATATCATCGAGGAGCTGCTGCATGAGAACAAGGAAGACTTCGACAAGGCCGCATACGTGGACACCATCGCCGAGACCATCATATCCACAGGCAGGGCACCGGCATTCATCATCGCCATAGCAAATGTGATACAGAGGCTCATCATCGACCAGCTTCACATACTTGGCGACATCTACGACCGCGGACCCGGCGCACACATCATCTTAGACACCCTGGCAACCTATAAAGACTGGGACATACAATGGGGAAACCACGACATACTGTGGATGGGAGCATTGGCCGGCAACGACGCATGCATGTGCGACGTGATACGCCTGTCGCTAAGATACGGCAACCTCGCCACACTCGAAGAGGGATACGGCATCAACATGGTGCCTTTGGCCACCTTCGCCATGGAAGTGTATGCCGACGACCCCTGCACCGCATTCCTGCCCAAATGCGAGGAAGACGAGGACATGGACAAGAAAACCATAGAGCTCACAGCAAAGATGCACAAAGCTATCACGGTGTTGCAATTCAAACTCGAAAACCAGCTCTTCGCCAAACACCCGGAGTGGAACATGGAAGACCGCATGCTCTTCAACCATATCAACTTTGAGCGTCAGACTTGTACCATCGACGGCAAAGAATACGAGATGAAGACCTGCCACTTCCCCACCATCGACCCCATCGACCCCAACAAGCTCACAGAAGAGGAAGAGCTTTTGGTCAAAAGACTCAGAAGGTCGTTTGACGTGAGCGAGAAACTATACAAGCACATACAGATGCTACTGCGCCACGGAAGCATGTTTACAGTGCGCAACGGCAACCTGCTCTTCCACGCCTCAATACCTCTCAACGAAGACGGAACAATGAAAGAGGTGCTTACATACAAAGAGAAATACAAGGGCAAGGAACTGCTCCACCGCATCGGTTTGTTGGTGATGAGCGCATTCCAAGACGACACCGACCCGGAAGAGAAAGAATATGCCATCGACTATTTCCTTTACCTCTGGTGCGGAGCCGACAGCCCATTGTTCGACAAGTCGAAAATGGCCACCTTCGAACGATATTTCCTAAAAGACAAAGCCACCTACGCCGAGGAGAAAGGAGCATACTATACCTTGCGCAACAACGCTGACGTGTGCGACTCCATCCTCGACAGCTTCGGAGTGAAAGGCGATAACAGACATATCATCAACGGACACGTGCCAGTGCATGTGATGTCGGGAGAGTCGCCAATAAGGGCAGGAGGCAAACTGATGGTCATCGACGGCGGTTTCTCAAGGGCATACCACAATGAGACCGGCATCTCCGGATACACGCTGATTTACCACAGCCGCGGTTTCCAACTCGTACAGCACGACCTCTTCACCACACAGAGGGAGGCGATAGAGAAAGGCACCGACATCAAGAGCACCACGATGATTGTGGAGATGAGCCAGCACAGGATGCTCGTGGCCGACACCGACCTTGGCGAGGAGCTGCGGCTGCAAATAAAAGACCTGCAGAAACTGCTCTATGCCTACAGGCACGGACTGATTACAGAAAGTAATAAATAAACAGAGATGACAGATATATTGAATGAAGACGGTGTGAAGCAAGACTCATTCAGAGCATGGCTTCTGGCAGCGCGGCCCAAGACGCTCGCCGGAGCCGCCGTGCCTGTGATGATTGGTATTGCCTTTTGTTATGCCGACGCACAACTATATGGTTGGAACATATTCTCTTGGAAACCGGCGCTGCTGTGCCTGCTCTTCGCACTGATTATGCAGATAGACGCGAATTTCATCAATGACTTTTACGACTATGCCCGCGGCAACGACGACGAGACAAGGCTCGGACCCAAAAGAGCCTGCGCACAAGGCTGGGTTTCTATCGACGCTATGAAAAAAGCAATTGCCCTGACCACTGTAACAGCCTGCGCCGTGGGACTGCCGCTGATTATTTACGGAGGGTTGGAAATGATTGCCGTGGGAATATTATGCGTGGTGTTCTGTTTCCTTTATACCACCCACCTCTCGTATATCGGTCTTGGCGACCTGCTCGTGGTGGTGTTCTTCGGCATCGTACCCGTTTGCATCACATATTATGTGCAGTTGCATACCATCACCTGGCCTTTGTTCTGGGCATCGATAGCCTGCGGATTGGTGATTGACAACCTGTTGATGATCAACAATTTCCGCGATATACAAAACGACCGTAAGAGTGGAAAGATTACCCTCGTGGCAAGAGCCGGACTGAGCCGCTCGGCAAAAATATATCTCGCATTAGGGTTTATAGCTTGTATGCTCAACATCCTGATGTGGACACGCGATGGGAGGATGTGGGCGTTCCTGCTGCCCCTACTCTATCTCATCCCCCACTATCTCACTTGGAGGGAAATGGTGAAAATAAAAAGGGGCAAAGCCCTGAATAAGATATTAGGAAAGACAGCGCGCAACATCTTCATCTATGGACTGCTCACGGCGGGTGGAATCATTTGCTCGCTAATGCTCGCAAATTATTCCAATTGACAATTGATAATTGACAATTGACAATTAAATCGCCTACGGCGATAGCGGCGAAGCCGCATTATCCATTATCCATTATCCATTATCCATTATTCATTAAAATATGTCTCAGTACAACGAACAGCGATACGACCGTATGGAAGTGATGGAACCGATGCCATTACTTCAATACCTCCTTGCATTCATGCCCGGCAGCAAGTCGAAAATAAAAGCCACACTGAAAGGGCATGGCATAAAAGTGAACGGCAAGGTGATAACGAGGTTTGACTACCCCCTGCGCCAAGGCATGGTGATAGAAATCAGCAAGACGAAGAAAAACGACCAGTTTAAGAGCCGCTATGTGAAGATTGTGTATGAGGACCAGTATCTTATCATTATCGACAAGAATGTGGGCATTCTCTCCATGGCCGCCGGTCATAAGTCGCTGAATGTAAAGGCTGTGCTCGATGACTATTTCTTGCAGACTCATCAGAAATGCACCGCTCATGTGGTGCACCGTCTCGACCGCGACACCAGCGGGCTGATGATTTACGCCAAGGACAAGCAGACGGAGCAGATGTTGGAGGAAGACTGGCATAATACTGTTTACGACCGCCGCTACATGGCATTGCTCAGCGGACGTGTGGAACAAGACGGCGGCACGATGTCGAGCTGGCTGAAAGACAACAGCGCTTATATCACCTACTCCTCTCCCGTGGACAATGGAGGCAAATATGCGGTTACTCATTTTCATGTGCTGCGCCGCTCAGAGAATTACACATTGGCGGAGTTCAAGCTCGAGACCGGTCGCAAGAACCAGATCCGTGTGCATTGTGCCGACATGGGACATCCCGTGTGCGGCGATGTGAAATACGGAAATGGCGACGACCCTTGCGGCCGACTGTGTCTGCATGCCTATATGCTGTGTTTCACCCACCCCGTAACAGGCGAGCCGATGGAATTTGAAAGTCCCGTGCCGGGAGCTTTCTTGCATTTCGTGAAATAATTATATAGCCGGTACTTTTTTGAGTTCATGGTATATCCTTTGCACAGGCAGTCCCATCACATTGAAATAACTGCCGCGCAGTCCGCTCACTCCCACATACCCTATCCATTCCTGTATGCCGTAAGCTCCGGCCTTGTCGAAAGGACGATAGTGTGAAATATAATATTCTATTTCCTCGTCTGTCAGCGGAGAAAAGTTCACGTCGGTAGTAACAGAAAAGCGGCGGCTGTATTTGCGCGCGGTGAGGCACACGCCTGTAACCACGGTATGAGTGCGTCCGCTAAGCATCCGCAGCATCGCATGGGCATCGGCGGCATCCTTAGGTTTCTCCAGCACCTTGTCTCCCACCACCACAATGGTATCGGCAGTGATAATAAGTTCATTGTCTTTCATCACCTTCAGATATGCGTCAGCTTTCTTGCCAGCGATATAAAGAGCGATGTCACTTGTGGGCATCCCCTCGGGAAAGCTCTCGTCGATATTCTTGATCGTCTTCACCTCGAAGTCGATGTCGAGAGATGCCAACAACTCCTTGCGCCTCGGCGAATTACTCGCGAGGATTATATTATAATTTCGTAAATTCTCAAGCATTATTGCATAAAATTATAGTAATACATTGCGGCGAGAATAGCCAACGCCACGAGCAGTATCACGATTCGTATTGCACAACCCACGAATTTTTTGAGCATTGCCACCGCCACTATAATCACAACTAATGCGATGACATAAATCATATTATCCGACATACTTTTTCTTTTTATCGTTAATTATCCGTTATCACCATCCGAAGGCGGTTTTGTCGCTCATCCATTTCCCTTGTGCCCTGAGCACCTGCTCCAGCACATCGCGTCCGCAACCGTATCCTCCATCGACATTGCTCACATACAAGCTCAAATCCCGTATTTCCGGACAGGCGTCGCGGGGACATACGGGGCAACCCACGCGGCTCATTATCTCGTAGTCGGGGATGTCGTCGCCCATATACATCACCTCCTCGTCGGCGAGCGAGTATTTCTTCAGAAACTCATCGTAGGTGGCGATTTTCTGCGCGCATCCCATATAGATGTCGCTCACGCCAAGGTATGCGTATCTTTTCCTCACCGCCTCCTGTCGTCCTCCAGTGAGTATCACTATTCTCAGCCCCGCTTTCACGGCGAGCTGTATCGCATATCCGTCTTTAATATTTAGTGTGCGCAACGGTTCTCCGTCTGCGCTCATGCCGATGGTGGACGCGCTCAACACGCCGTCGATGTCGAAAATCACGGCACGTATCTTTTTCAAGTCGTAATTAATCATATTTATCTGATTTTACTTGTNGNTTTAAAATACTCTGTCGATGCCAAAAGTTTCTATCGGCCATTCTCAAACACCCCGACTGTTTCTCTTGGGGCACAATCTTTTGTGCAATTTGAATGAGTTGCGCTGCCTTACTATCATCATCCTTTCTTTCACCTCGTCGTCATCAGGACTGAGGCTAAGAGCGAGATGCCCCATTGTCATGCGGAGGTTTATTTCCACGCACGGGTTCAGCTTCCCTCCTTTCACCACCATCATGTCCACCCCGAAAGGCCCGGCATACACGTTGGCGAGCTCCATACCCATAAGTGAGCAGATTCTCTTCTTCACCTCATCCAAAAGGTCTTTGCTCACGTATTTCGTTATTATTTTCTCTTTTGTGGCTTCGGTGGCGAGCAGGTTGGAGCTGTAAGCGCTGCCGGAGGTGTTGAAAATCGACAGTCCGCAATAGTCCACCTCTCCGTGTCCGTCGGAATAAAACTCCATGGCGAAATCTTTCACCTTTTTATAATAAGGCTCCACGATGACTCCTCCTTGCCGTTCGAGAGTATTGCGGCACCACCCCACCATTGGCAGGTCGATGGGCGCCTCCACGTATTTCACCCCTCTTCCGCTACTGCTCCAAGGAGCTTTCAGCACACAGTCGTGGAAAGTGAAGAGGTTGGCGCGGAGCTCTTCCATCGTGGTGCAGTAATGCGGCTCGCCCACGGTGTATTCCTCCAGTCCATACCGAAGCTCTCCCATCATGAGTATCGTCTGCAGTCTGTTTGACATGTCCCTGATACGGTTGAGCGTCACATCGTCGGGCAAGGAGTACTCGTCGAAACCGGCGTCAAGTAACTGTCGGCAGAGCGACTTGTCCCAACCCCAGGGTATCACCATGTCGAATTGCAGGATGCCCACCTCGTCGATGGTAACAAACACGATTTTGCTTGCCCTGTCTCCAATCCATTTCGCCGCATTCTTGCGTGCCGACGTGATATCATCCACCAATACGGCGTCGCCGTCGGCAGCCCACAATGCCGGCAGGTAAGACAGGTCGTGTCGGAACTGTCTTATGATATGCGGCATAGTGATGCGCTCCTTGTTGTAAGCAAGGGATATCTCGTGCTCTGGATTGAAGATATATAGTCTCATTGCTCTTATTTGGCTGCAAAATTACAAAAAAAGTGGGAAAAATGCAATCATAAAGCGCAAAAAAGCCCTTTATAATGCTAAAATAATAAAAAAATGCGATATTTTGTAATTTCTACTTTGCAATTTAAGAATTTTGTATTAACTTTGCATCGTAATTCAAGACTGCCGCCTCGCGGCACGGCCAAAAAGCCCTTCGCCACCGACGCTCATGCCGGCGTTGGAGGGCATACGGACGCGAATATTTGAGAAGTGTAATATGGAGATGGAAGCCTTTTACCGCACGCACGCCTATCTCGTGGAGCATACCAATGCCCCGGTGAGACGTGTGCTGATGGATGAGATAGACTGGAACTGCCGTATGATTGGCATACGGGGCACAAGGGGCGTGGGAAAAACCACGTTCCTGCTTCAATATGCCAAAGAGCATTTCGAGCCGGGCGACCGAAGCTGCTTGTATGTGAATATCAACAACTTCTATTTCCAAGGCCGCAGCATCGCCGACTTCGCCGGAGAGTTCTACTACAAAGGCGGGCGCACACTGCTCATCGACCAGGTGTTTAAAAAAGACGGGTGGAGCAAAGAGCTCAAAAAATGCTACGACCTCTATCCAAGACTGAAAATAGTTTTCTCCGGCAGCAGCGTGCTGACACCCGACGAGGACTATCCCGAGATCAAGGACATAGTAAAAACTTATAATGTGAGGGGATTCTCGTTCAGGGAGTATCTGAACCTGCACACCGGCACCAACTTCAAGCCCTACACGCTCGATGAGATTATTCGCGACCACACACATATAATTAAGGAGATACTGCCCTACGTGAGACCCGTGGAGCATTTCCAGAGCTACATCCACCATGGCTTCTACCCATTCCACTTGGAGCACAGGAATTTCTCGGAAAACCTGCTCAAGACGATGAACATGATGACAGAGGTGGACATACTGCTAATAAAACAGATAGAGCTGAAATACCTTACTAAGATAAAGAAGCTCTTCTACCTCCTTGCCGTCGAAGGACCGAAGGCGCCCAACGTGAGCATGCTCGCGCAAGAAGTGGAGACCAGCCGCGCCACGGTGATGAACTATCTGAAATACCTCCACGACGCAAGGCTCATCAACCTGCTGTATCACAACGGACAGCAGTGGCCGAAAAAACCGGCGAAGGTGATGATGCACAACCCCAACCTGATGTATGCCATCTACCCTATCAACGTGGAGAGGCAGAACCTCATGGAGACATTCTTCGTGAATGCAATGTGGAAGGACCACAAGGTAAGCACATCCGACAAAGACGGTGTGTACATCATCGACGGACAAAAGAAATACAAAGTGTGCCAAGCCGACAAAATGTCGAAAACAAGAGTCTCGGCCGACGTCATCTATGCCCGCTATGGCACAGAAGTGGGACACGACAACCAGATACCACTCTGGCTTCTGGGGTTCCTGTTCTAATCGCGAGCGAGCTCGCGAAGTGAGAGGTGGCACGGCGAGCCGTGCAGTGAGAGGTGGCATCGGCGAGCCGATGCAGTAAAAGCCCTCCGCAGGAGCTGCCCCGACTGGGTCGGGTTTGTCCGGAAGAAAGAACTCTCTGTAAGAGCTGTCCCGACTGGGTCGGGTTAGTCCGGAAGAAAGAACTCTCTGTAAGAGCTGTCCCGACTGGGTCGGGTTTGTACGGAAGAAAAAAACTCTCTGTTAAGAGCTGTCCCGACTGGGTCGGGTTTGTACTGATGGAAATAAAGTATATATACAATAATGTGTAATACAATTTAAATTTATCAATTATTATGGCAAACAAAAAATTTATCACTTGTGATGGTAATGAGGCAGCTGCTCACGTGAGCTATATGTTCTCAGAGGTAGCCGCTATCTACCCCATCACACCGTCATCACCGATGGCGGAGCACACTGACGAGTGGGCAGCAAAAGGCCGCAAGAACCTTTGGGGCCAAACCGTAAGCGTACAGGAAATGCAGTCTGAGGGCGGCGCCGCCGGCGCTGTGCACGGCTCATTGCAGGCCGGTGCTCTCACCACCACGTTCACCGCTTCGCAGGGCTTGCTCCTGATGATTCCTAATATGTACAAGATTGCAGGTGAGATGCTCCCTTGCGTGTTCGACGTGTCCGCACGTACACTCGCAAGCCACTCTCTCTGTATCTTCGGTGACCACCAGGATGTGATGGCTTGCCGTCAGACTGGCTTCGCTATGTTCTGCTCTGGTTCTGTGCAGGAGGTGATGGACCTCACCGCCGTGCCTCACCTGGCAACATTGAAGACCGAGATTCCGTTTATCAACTTCTTCGACGGTTTCCGCACATCTCACGAGTATCACAAAATCGAGGTGATGGAGCAGGAGGAGATAGCAAAACTCGTTGATCCCGAGACTATCAAACGTTTCCGCGACCGTGCCCTCACCCCGGAGCGTCCTCAGACAAGAGGTACCGCCGAGAACCCCGAGACATTCTTCACACACCGTGAGGCTTGCAACGCTGCCTACGACAAGGTGCCTGAGGTGGTAGAGTACTACTTAGGCAAGATTTCTGAAATCACCGGCCGTGAGTATCACCTCTTCGACTACTATGGCGACAAAGAGGCAGAGCGCATCATCATCCTCATGGGCTCAGCAACAGAGGCTGCCAAAGAGGCTATCGACCACTTGATGGCTCAGGGCGAGAAAGTAGGTATGGTGGCTGTTCACCTCTATCGTCCGTTCAGCGTTAAGCACCTCCTCGCTGCTGTTCCTAAGACAGTGAAGAAGATTGCCGTGCTCGACCGCACCAAGGAGCCGGGCGCAGAGGGCGAGCCTCTGTATCTCGACGTTAAGAGCGCTTTCTACGATGTGGAGAACCGTCCCGTGATCGTGGGCGGTCGCTATGGTCTCGGCTCTTCCGACACCACACCGGCAAAACTCATCGCCGTATTCGACAACCTCAAGCTCAACGAGCCTAAGAACCACTTCACCGTGGGTATCGTTGACGACGTTACATTCACCTCACTGCCCGAGGTTGAGGAAATCGCTCTCGGCGGCAAGGGTATGTTCCAGGCTAAGTTCTTCGGACTCGGTGCCGACGGTACTGTGGGTGCCAACAAGAACTCTGTGAAGATTATCGGCGACAACACAGACAAATACTGCCAGGCATACTTCTCTTACGACTCCAAGAAGTCGGGAGGTTTCACTTGCTCACACCTGCGTTTCGGCGACACACCTATCCGCAGCACTTATTTAGTGACAACACCTAACTTCGTGGCTTGCCACGTTCAGGCTTACCTGAATATGTATGATGTTACACGCGGTCTGCAGAAGAACGGCACATTCCTGCTCAACACTATCTTCGAGGGCGAGGAACTTGTGAACTTCATCCCCAACAAGGTGAAGAGAGTGTTCGCACAGAACAATATCACCGTTTACTACATCAACGCAACCAAGATTGCACAGGAAATCGGCCTTGGCAACCGTACCAACACCATCCTGCAGTCAGCATTCTTCCGTATCACCGAGGTTATTCCTATCGACCTGGCTGTTGAGCAGATGAAGAAATTCATCGTGAAGTCTTACGGCAAGAAGGGCGAGGACGTGGTGAACAAGAACTACGCTGCCGTTGACCGTGGTGGTGAGTACAAACAGCTCACCGTTGACCCGGCATGGGCTAACCTGCCCGATGATGAGGCGAAAGAGGACGACGCTCCGGCATTCGTGAAAGAGCTCGTGCGCCCCATCAACGCACAGGCAGGCGACCTGCTGAAAGTTTCCGACTTCGTGAAGCACAACACCGTTGACGGTTCTTGGGAGAACGGCACCGCCGCTTACGAGAAACGTGGTGTGGAGGCTTTCGTGCCCATCTGGAACGCCGACAACTGTATCCAGTGTAACAAGTGTGCTTTCGTTTGTCCTCACGCTGCCATCCGTCCGTTCGTGATGACCGAGGAGGAGAAGGCTGGCTTCGACGCCAACGCTGCCACCATCCAGATGAAAGCCCCGAAGGCTATGGCCGGAATGTTCTTCCGTATCGAGACCTCTGTTCTCGACTGTCTCGGATGCGGCAACTGCGCCGATGTATGTCCGGGCAACCCGAAGACAGGCAAGGCTCTCACGATGGCTCCTTACAACCCCGATGCCGCCGACATGATTCAGGAGGCAAAGAACTGGGAGTATCTCGTGAAGAAGGTTACTTCAAAACAAGACCTCGTGGACATCAAGATGAATCCGAAGAACAGCCAGTTCGCACAGCCTCTCTTCGAGTTCTCAGGAGCTTGCTCCGGTTGCGGTGAGACACCTTACGTGAAACTCGTCAGCCAGCTCTTCGGCGACAGGGAGATGATTGCCAACGCTACAGGTTGCTCATCAATCTATTCTGCTTCTATTCCTTCAACTCCTTACACCAAGAACGCCAAAGGCCAGGGTCCGGCATTCGACAACTCACTGTTCGAGGACTTCTGCGAGTTTGGTATGGGTATGGTGCTCGGTAACAAGAAGATGAAAGAGCGCGTGGAGAAACTTCTCGACGAGGCTTGCGCTACAGACAAGGCTACCGACGAGTTCAAGGCAGCAGCAGAGGAGTGGAAGGCAGGCAAGGACGATGCCGACGCTTCAAAGGCAGCAGCAGCAAAACTCAAACCGCTCATCGCCGCAGGCGCAGAGGCAGGTTGCGAGATTTGCAAAGAGCTCAAGACCCTCGACCACTATCTCGTGAAACGCAGCCAGTGGATTATCGGTGGTGACGGTGCTTCCTACGATATCGGTTACGGTGGTCTCGACCACGTTATCGCTTCCGGCGAGGATGTCAACCTCCTCGTGCTCGACACAGAGGTGTACTCCAACACCGGTGGTCAGATGTCAAAGGCCACACCGCTTGGCGCTATCGCACAGTTCGCTGCTCGCGGTAAGAGGAAAGTGGGTAAGAAAGACCTCGGTATGATTGCCACCACCTACGGCTATGTATATGTTGCTCAGGTGGCTATGGGTGCCGACAACGCACAGTGCTTGAAGGCCATCCGTGAGGCAGAGGCATATCCCGGACCGTCGCTCGTTATCGCTTACGCTCCCTGTATCAACCACGGTCTGAAGATCAAGGGTGGTATGGGCCGCTCACAGGCAGAGGAAGAGCGCGCCGTGAAATGCGGATACTGGCATCTGTGGCGTTACAACCCGCAGCTGGCAGAGGAAGGCAAGAACCCGTTCACACTCGACTCTAAAGCTCCCGACTGGAGTCTCTTCGAGGACTACCTGATGAACGAGGTGCGCTTCATGTCAATCAAGAAAGCTTGTCCCGACGAGGCCGACGCTCTCTTCGCACAGACCAAGAAGATGGCACAGAAGAGATACCTCAGCTATGTTCGTCAGACTAAGCTCGACTACAACGAAGATATCGCTGAATAAGCTAAAATCCTCTCTAATAGAAACGGGGCGCCGCGGAATTTTCCGGGGCGCCCCTTTAAGTTATATTGCAAGGCATCCATAAACCTTAGTATTCTTATAGCCTAAATGTGTATATTATGTACATTCCTCATAATTTGTTGTTTCTCAGTGTAATACCAATGTTACAACCCAAATGTGTGTTTTTGGTGTTCTTAATGTATGCCATTTATGATGGTTTTATTCACAAAACATTGTAACTTTGCAAACGAATTTTAAAATATAAATGTTATGGAAAGATTTGTAAACAGATTTTTAATTAGCTTTTGCTTATGTTTTATTTATAAATGTTTAGAATATTTAGGATGCTCCCAATATAAAATTGGTAACCTTTCAGAAGGAACCATTTCACTCTCAAAATTAGCATCGTCAATTTTTGACAGTGACCCCTTTGAGGATTATAAATGTATAAATTGTAAATATTTTCCAATATGTGGAGGTGGATGCCCGCTTGACAGACTGAAAATGAGGGAAGACCCAGGCTATTCAAGTTGCACCTGCTACAAAGACAATATAGACAATATATTAGAATATTTAAATTATGATAACAAATAAGATTATACAGATTAAAAATGTGTGTGCTGTTATGCTCTCTTTGTGCGCAGTTGTTGTTTCTGCGCAAAACGACTCTTTGTACAACAAAGAAGTGTTTCTCGACAGTGTTGTTGTAACAAGCCGTCAGCCTGTCGTTAAGACAGACGGTTTTGTAACAAAGGTCAGGATTAAGGGAACCGTGTATTCGGATATGGGTAATATAACAGATATGCTTGAACAACTGCCCGGTCTAACCACCACAAGCAAGGGTATAGAGGTCTTAGGGCGTGGCGTTCCCCTTTATGAGATAGACGGCCGTTTATTACAGCAGACGGAAGCCCTTAAAGTTATGAGATCCAAGGATGTGGAATACATAGAGATTGACCGGGCCCCCTCCAGCGAATATCCCGCGAACACAAAATCAGTAATCAGGATAAAGACGATAAAGAGATTAAGTGACAATATATATTTAGAATTTGGCAATGAGCTGTCATTCAAAAGAAAAACAGGGGAATCCCCTTCTTTAGATTTGAAATTTAAGAAAGGCAAGTTCACCTCTTCGCTGTCTTATTTTTTTGGATGGGGCGGAAATCTCAACAAGGAGAGTTATTTCCGTAACATCACACATCCACAATACACATTTAAATCCACAGAGGCCCGCGAGGTGCCGTCAGTGTATAGGAACCATAGTATTTTGTGGTCAAACGAAATACAATTAACAGCCCGGCATCTCATAGGCATAGGATATTTCGGGCTGTTTGAAAACGGAAATGAAGATGAACTGGGCAGTGATACATACGAATGGGAGAACAGTACAACGCTCAAGGATATCAGCAGATATGACAAAGAAGTTAAGTCAACAAACAGTTTTTCGCTGTATTACAATTTCTATGTAAGTAAGAGTTCAAGCCTTAATCTCACGTCTGACTATGCTATAGTAAGCGACAACCATGACATCAATCTTTATGAGACACAAAATGCCGTCACAAATAAGACATGGACGGAGACACACGGCAAGTATAATATATGGACTAACAACTTAAAATATAATTTCAAGCTCCCGGGCGAAGTCTCAACGACAGCAGGCATGCTTTATTCCGACACACGCTCTTCTTCGCAGGCCAGGTCAGACAACAAATATCTGATGGACGGGAACTATTTCACCCGTATACAAAACGACGAGAACACAACCGCCGTTTTTTTCCGGGCAACAAAAGAATGGGAAAAGCTGAGACTTACCGGCGGTTTGCGGTATGAATATACTCACAGGAAAGTAAGCGGAGAGGAGGGAGCTGACGCAAAGGAGGATGTAAGGCAAAGTTATTCACATCTTTACCCAACTCTGACAATGCGGTACAAGTTCGCAAAGCGGTGGTCTTTTATGGCTTATTATTACAGATATATAACGCACCCCGCTTTCAGTTCCCTCTCACCGGTGCTGTTATACACTGATTCTTTAGCTTACAAAAGAGGCAACGCGGAGTTGAAATCCACGGTTGAAGATGTCGTCGGCGTCGGTATAGACTGGGGAAATCTTTCATTTGACGCCTATTGCCGATTTTCCAAAGATCCAGTGATAGATCCTGAGATATGCGCTGATAACAACAGTAATGTTATTGTCGCTACGGAAATGAACTCACCATCCGGCAGGGAATGGTTTGTGAAATTGTCATATAACAAGACATTTAAAAAATTTATGTTTTTTGCCTCGGCAGCCATCAGGATTCCAGACTATGACGTTGATTATGAGGATTACCATTATCATGTGGGCAAGGCTAATTTTCGGTTTAACGCAAACTGCTCATACGAGATAGCTAAAAATTGGACAGTGTACTCGTCCTTCTTCTATAATTCCTTTAATGAGTATTTCATTATGTCGCAAAGACCTGTCAACAAATGGGATTTGGGAATTAGATGCAAACTGCTGAAAAATAAACTTAGTGTCAACCTGCAGTTTACTGATATTCTCCACGGAGCCCATTACAATAATCTGACCAATACTTTCCGTAATGTGTCATGGGGAACAAGGGGGACAAATGATTTCAGAGGTGTCAGCCTAAGGTTGTCCTACACTGTCTTTGACAAGGATATACACTCACACAGCCGCAGGGAAAATGATGGGTTATTGCAAAGGGCACAATGAAATTCCATATTGTATATCAGCATGATTCACGCCAGTGCGGTGTCGCCTGTCTTGCTATGATATGTAAATATTATGGCAAGACCTATTCCTTGGATTATCTGTCACAGCGTTGCCCTGAGTCTTCAGAGGGCATATCCATGCTCGCTCTACAAAGACTGGCAGAGGAAATAGGGATGCACACTATTTGTGCCCGCGCTGATGTTCCAAGCCTTGTAAAGCCCTTACCCGCTATAATACATTGGAATCAAAATCATTTTGTCGTTTTATATAAGGTTGACAAAGACAAGCGCTTTTATATAGCTGATCCTGGTATAGGGAAGATGGTATATGGCATTGATGAATTCCGAACTCATTGGATAAGCACCTCTACCAATGATAAATCCTATGGCATAGTTATGTTTATCCGTCCTTCTTCCGAATTTGGCGCTGATGCCAATGAAAGCGTCAAGGACATTTCCACAAATTCGCTGTTGTTTAAATATATCAGCCGTTATAAGACCTTTTTCTTTCATATATTTTTGGGCTTAGCGGCAGGAAGCCTCTTCCAACTCATACTTCCTTTTCTTACACAGGCCATTGTGGATGCCGGTATAAAGAAACAGGACATAGGTTTAATATGGCTGATTCTTTTAGGTCAGTTTACTCTGACTCTTTGTGGTGCCGCTCTCGATTATATACGAAGATGGCTGCTGTTGCATGTCAGTATGCGTGTCAATATCTCCTTGGTAAGTGACTTTTTCAAAAAGCTGACACATCTTCCGATGTTTTTTTTCGATGCGAAACAGTTAGGCGACATACTCCAAAGGGTTGAGGATCATGACAGGGTTGAAAGATTCCTGACACAACAGGTTCTCAACACAATGTTTTCTTTTGTGACATTCATCGTTTTGGGTGCCGTCATGGCTATCTACAATTATTTTATATTTTTGATTTTTCTTCTGGGTAGTATTGTATATGGATTGTGGACGGCATCGTTTATGGCTAAAAGAAAGCAAATAGACTATGATATGTTTTATGCCCATTCTAAGAACAATGACACAACGTTTGAGCTGATAACATCTATGCAAGAGATAAAATTGCAAGGCTGTGAGGAGCGCAATCGTAAGGAGTGGGCAGATGTGCAGTTTGACTTATACAATGTCAGGATGAAAGGACTGAGGCTGGAGCAATGGCAAGAATCGGGATGCTTGCTTATAAATGAGCTTAAAAATTTGATTATCACTGTTGTTTCCGCAACATCCGTAATTGACGGCAGTCTTACCTTAGGTATGATGTTGGCTATCCAATATATAATAGGGCAGCTGAATATTCCAGTGAAACAATTTGTTCAAATATTGTATTCGTTTCAGGATGTCAGGATTAGCCTGGAGCGTATAAGCGAGATTCACAAGATGGAGGAAGAGGACTATAATAAAGATTGCAACTTGCCATTAAAAATGGATGAGGGAATTTATTTTGAAAATGTTGATTTTAAATATGACCGTCTTGCATTGCACAAGACAATTGATAATGCCGTATTCCATATTCCTTCTGGTAAAGTAACCGCCATTGTTGGCGCTTCGGGTAGTGGAAAGACCACACTTGTCAAACTTATGCTAGGTTATTATAAGGTGTTATCAGGCAAATTGATGATTTTTGGGCAAGACATAAATAAATTAAGCCTGTCCGAGTGGAGAAAGAAGTGTGGAACTGTAATGCAGGATGGAGTGATATTTTCTGACACAATAGGACACAATATAGCGGTTTGTGATTCTGAAATAGACCTGCATCTTCTTGAAGAGGTTTCGGAAAAAGCATGCATAAGAGATTTTATAAATGGTCTTCCTCTAAAATACGACACTAAAATCGGGCGTAAAGGGAAGAATCTGAGTCCGGGCCAACGGCAAAGGATATTGATAGCAAGGGCATTGTATAAAAATCCGGATGTCCTGTTCTTTGATGAGGCAACAAACTCATTGGACGCATATAACGAGCACAGCATAGTTGAAAATCTTACAGAGATATGTAAAGGAAAAACAGTTATAGTTGTTGCCCACAGATTGAGTACGGTAAAGAATGCTGACCAAATAATTGTTATGGACGGAGGGAAAATAGTCGAAACGGGAACCCATAAGACTCTTATAGACAAAAAAGGAACTTATTATAATCTTGTAAAAAACCAATTAGAATTAGGAAACTGACATGACAAAGAAAGATGCGATAAAAAAGGATGAGATAAATAATCGCTTGCATGGTATGGAACCGAAAAGGCTTTTCTCGATGAACATTGCCATAATAGTTATTGCTATTGCATTGATTATTGCAGCAGTGTTATTTGTCCATTATCCTGACGCGAATGGAAAGACTATAATGAGGATAGTGTTAAATATTTGATTCGATACATTATTTTGCATTATATTGATGAACGTTGCACAGGTTATTCTGATATAAAAATTAT
>Ga0065711_1028220_pt1 | contig 42849 bp, 22 predicted proteins | sample Hoacrofraction12_FD_59098 | JGI IMG/M metagenome (GOLD analysis project Ga0065711, IMG submission 59098) | Hoatzin crop microbial communities from Cojedes, Venezuela - Epithelial fraction 12 v2 (version 2) | ecosystem: Host-associated > Birds > Digestive system > Esophagus > Crop | place... | reverse complement strand
TGATCCGAGGGCTGGAGCACCTCTCCTATGAGGACAGGCTGAGAGAGTTGGGCTTGTTCAGCCTGGAGAAGAGAAGGCTGCGGGGAGACCTGATTGCAGCCTTTCATTACTTAAAGGGAGCCTGTAGGAAAGATGGGGACAATCTTTTTAGTAGAGACAACAGTGACAGGACGAGGGGTAATGGTTTTAAACTAAAACAGGGTAGGTTTAGGTTAGATATAAGAAAGAAATTCTTTACAATAAGGGTTGTGAAACACTGGAACGGGTTGCCCAGAGAGACAGTGGAGGCCCCATCCCTGGAAACACTCAGGACCAGGTTGGACAGGGCTCTGAGCAACCTGATCTAGTTAGCAGTGTCCCTGCTCGCTGCAGGGGGTTTGGACTAGATGACCTCTAGGGGTCCCTTCCGACCCCAAACTTTCTATGATTCTATGATTCTATGATTCTATGATTCTATGTATCTTCCCATAAAATAAAAAAGTGTGTTTCCTTACAAATGGAAAACAAAGAATAAATAAGGAAAAAGAATGAACACTTCCCCAAAGCCCTTTTTTTGTGTGTGTCTTGCTTCTATCACTTTCTTCATTTTCCTGTTCCTCTATGTTATCTGTCTTCAGTTACAAGAAGAAAAAAAAACAGAAAAAAAGGACAACTTTCCCTTCTATTTCTGAAACTTGAACAACATCTTTAAAGCAAACCTTGAACTACCATTTTGTTATTGTTCTGACAATAGCCAACAATGAAAGGTGAAAGGCAAAATTCAGGAAAAGAGGATGATTTCTTCTTTTTTTATATCCCCTAGAACATCTTTGAATGATTTTTTTACTAACTGGTCAGTGACGATAAAGTATGTCAACACAGAAAATACCTTCATCTGAGAAGAGGCCTAAGACTGGAACTTTCTGCTCAATAAAAATCTTGCCTTAGGTGTTTACACTGTGTAAGAGACAAATCTGAGCTGAACATGTTGTTTTTCTTTCTGCACTAGATCTGTGAGCTAATCCAGCTGAATGCTCCATCCTGACTTCAGAAGTTCTCTAGTCCTGACGTCTTGCACTGTTAAATCCTGCAGACTGGGAGTTCTCACTAGGCAAGATGTAGGATCATGGGAATGTAGTAGGCAAAGTTGAGCCTTCTGAAGGCTCTATGCTGTGTTCTGTAGACTTTGAGTCTGAGTACACATGAATTTAGGGATTACAGTCCCTGTTTGCCCTACAGACATGGATGACCCTCGACAAAATACCTTTCTCTGTGCATTAAACCTTACCTCCGAAAAGACACGAATCAATTCCCATCTTCTTTCACCTCTTAGTGGCACTGCCTTATTATTTTTATATGTGTAACACGTTGGTAAACAAGACCTTCGTCTTAGTGGACATCTAGGAGTTCCTATCTTATCTCTGCTAATGATACAGTTCTTAACATATGTAGCTTGAGCAGCTTTGCCAAACGTTTAAAGAGAAACAGTATATGGCAGTGGCCTAAAGGAAACAAGGAGCACTAGACAATGTTTTTTCCTGTTAAATATGCCAAGGTAAGTAAACGGATTTGAATGGAAGTATTTGTAGCACCTACACTCCATGCTCTGAGAGAGTATTTTTCAGGGGTTAAATTCTACTCTCAGTGCAGCCCAGACAAGTTTACAGGATTTGTATCTTAATTAAATCTTTCTAATGATTCAGAGCAATTTTTTAACTCCCACTTTACATTTGTTCACTCACTGACATGTACTGTATATATGCCTTCAGATCTCAGAATCCCATTATGGATAAAGAATTGTTTGGAACTTTAAAACTCAATTTAACTATGATTTAAAGTATTTATTTATTTATTTATAAATAAAACATATTCACTGATACTTTACAGTAAATAACCTAGCCATTCAATACAGAAGTCTTACTGAAAATAAAACAATCTTGATAACAAAGCTTATTTAGGAAGTTACTCTGAAATACTGAGTGTTTTTTACTTTTACCAATGCAACTCCGTCTATCTGCATGATAATTCTCAACAATGCTAAGTTCTATTTCCCATTTGTAAGTTGATACAGTTACATACTATAAACAGATGTTAAATTAGTTTATAGAAACACCTAGGAACAACTGTAGCAGCAGATTACTTGTAAGTAATAAGCAAGATTATAAAATTCAGATTACAACAAAATGCAATAGCTTCATGCACTGGAGCAAATTAAAAAATATATTTACTATGGACAAGGTGCATAATGGATCAAATTAAGATAATGTCAAAATAAATGGACTCAATACTATGTTAATATTAAAGAACTTTACTAGCACTATGATCTTTACAAGGAAATTTAATATGTCTTCTATCTCTACTAGTGATGTTGCCTCCAAAGTATTTGTTCGAATCTCTTACTAATATTCTGTAAATACGGAAATATTTGCAACATATTCAAAAGTGGATCTGTAAAACAGAAAGATGGTGTATCTGTCATCACCGATATAGGAACAAAACCTAAATTCTCTTTGTTCATATAATAATTTCCGTATAAGAGGCCATTTTATTCAGTAAAGCAGAGGAATAACATTATAATAGAAACACTGACATAACCCTAACTACAACAGCACAAATGTCAGTTCAGTAATGAGGCAGAATTCTCTGCTGCTTTGCCAATCTCTAGAGATATGATTCTACAACAAAATGAAATAACATAAGATTTTAAAAAGCCTTAGAAAATATACAAGAACCTGGCTGTTGGAGGTGTTCTGTGTTTCCTTCCTAAAGGATATGTTGCCAATCCAAATTATGTTAAATAAGATTTGAAATTAGTTCAGTCTCTATTAACATCCTAGTAGAAAAAGACATGCATGGGGAGGAATGTGATTAATTAGCTGAAAGGTATTACAAATTACAAAAGAAGAAGGGACCATTGGACAAGTGCTGGGTACGTTTTGGCTGAAATCAGTTTGGCTACTGTTCAAGGGAAAACGTTAAAGGGGAACAGGGGAAAATAAAGTTTATTCTGAGCAGTTTTTAAATATATATATGACTGGTTCTAAACCAGCTTTTTAATTTTGTCTTGAAGAAGTGTTTCTTGCAGCTCCTACAAAAGGACCAGCCCTGTTGATTCTATGAGTCTTTTATACATTGTGACTAGCATTACAATGACTGACACAACATGGTGAGTAAAAAAATAAAGTTCCCTTTCTCCGTCAGCCCCCCCATCTCTCTCTCTAGCAGATCAATATGCTTGAAGAAAATGTCACAGACTCCATTGAAGGTAATAGGTTTAGATCACAATTACGTTTTCTGTTCAATGAACTGAGTCTGTTTGGTCCATTTCTGTTGGAAAATTCACCTGTTTGAAAAGATTCATTTTCTTCAATGCAGCAGAACATAACAGCAGAGCAGTGATGCTTGCAGTGTGTTCGTATGTATATATATATATATGTATATATATATACACACACCTGCGGTTCATGTGCTCTTCTTCTACTACGTCAGGAGGGGGGGGTGAACAAAGAGAGAGAAAAAGAAAGAAGGAGTAGAAAGGAACATTTAGCCAACTCATATTAAAATGTAGTCCCGAAAAGTGTAACAGACTGAGCTGCTCTGTGTCCATAAGCAGCAATATGTTCGGAAAGACAATGTGTGATCTTACAAGATGGTGTACCACGTTCAGGCCTGGTCTTCTGAAGTCTGAATAGTGAATAGTTTACCTAGAATTTGAACTGTGAGGGCTAGATTTTTTTTTTTTTTTCACTTGGCTACAAGTCTATTTCTGAAATATATAGGCTAAGACTCATTAATACGTATCTGTAGGGACTATCAGACCTGTGTCGCATGCGTGGAGCAAGAAACAGTTCCACACCAACTAGATATATTCTGTAAGGAAACAATGTGTGGAAGAAAAAGCACAAGACATAGATTCTTGGATTTTAATTTTCTAAATTATGAGAAATTGCCAAATCAGATTCTCTAGTCTCTTGCACAACACAATCGCCCCTGTTTTTAACCCTTTTGTATATGTTTAGCATCTTTTCCAAGAAAGTGTATCCTCCTGATGTGGAGACATCCACGACAGAGAATCTAGAACTCTTTCTGTGGTTCGCTCAGTCTTTCTCACTGTTGAAAATGTCTGCTTTACTGCTTGGATATGTATGACCTTAGCACTTTTTAGGGCTTTCGCTGTTAAGTGAAAGTGCACTTTACTAGCTAATATTTTTCCCGTCGAGGTCTGTGTATATCGCAATGAAATTACCCCAGTCTCTCTCTCTTTCTTTCTTTTCTTTTTCTCTTTTTCATACACAAAACTTATCTGCATGGTTGTAAACTTAGAATTATTCTTTAATTTGGTCAGGTACAGGAATACCCTTTAACTTTGGAGCTTTAACGTACAAACTTTTCCACCAAAACAAATCTTCAGAGTATTGGACTTTAGAGATGTTCATAGTAAAAGAGAGATGCAATAAAATAAATAATATAAGATATGATTCATGTCTTCAGTCTGTTTTGTAAATTAGAAAGAAATTATTTTCTCCTTAAAATGTCTGCTTGTCTCCATGGACTATAAGGAAAGCCAAGGGCACTATCTCAGATGGACCCATATGTACCGCAGAAAAGTTCAAATCGGTATAGATGGGTACAGGCACATATCAACAGCTGCTGGCAGAAAAGGTCAACATGAATTTCCTTTCATTGTATCTTTTTTATTTGTAAAGGTAAAATATGGCCTTTCATTCTTTTATTAAATTTCTTTTTCATCAAGAGCATGGAACTCCACAAACATGGGCTTTGTTGTCAAAGTATCAGCATTATATAGTGTTTTTTGACAAAAAATACTTTTATTTACAGGGCATGATCAGCTCCTCTAGAATGTTTTGCATTTTCAGTTTTTCTCAAAAACATTTTTATTTTAAAGGAGTATTATTTTATTTTCATGTTTTGGAAGGAGACACGTTAGTTTTTAAGAGAAACTGTTAAAAGAAGATGTGGATTTTCTTTTTAATCACCCTTTTCAAGATGTTTTTGTGAGTCCATATCAAAGGCTCTTCCAACAACCCTCCCCATTCATGTTTATCCAAGATGTCTGTTTCTTAAATTTAACTAATTTCACATTATATTTTACAATTTCCACCAGTTTTCCTTTCCCTTTGGCTTGTTTTAACCATGTTAGACTAATGAAAACAGTATGGTGATTCATGAAGAGTATAGTAAAAGAACTGGGATACGATTCAACCATAAAAATACTGTTTCAGAATGTATATATACAAGAAAGATGAATTAAGAGTAAATGAGCAATCCTGTTTTTTCAAATGTTTCATAATTTTCAGCACTTTATGTTTTAGGTTTCTTTTAATGCAGTGCTTCTGAATATAATAAAACATAAGATTGCATGCAGGAATGTGTGAATCCCAGGATATTAGGCAAAACTGAATAGCTGGTAATAATTAGACTGGATAATTTTTAGGATGAAGCCTCCATTACCCATAATCTCGTGAGATCATAGTAGAACTATTACTAGTTCTGAAAAAAGAGAGATGCAACTTTTTGATTATGACTTCTGTGTGACCTGTGAATTTTTTAGGGAAAAGGAAGGAAAGGGAAGGGAAGGGAAATTTTCAAATTATCCGGTTCAGAGAAAAACATGAAAAAGGTGCTAAGCCATTAAAACCTGAATGAAAGAAAGCATTAAAAAATGCATTCACTTTTGAGTTGAAATCATTAGAGTGATTTATGAATCATGGCTATAAATGGCTAGGACTAGTTAATTTCTCTCTGTTAACAGAGATCTAGATCATGGTGACTAGAAAACACAAGCATTTTTATCACAACTTTTCTATATGCTCTCTGTGTTGGTTAAGGAACAGTAGAAGTTCAGCACCAGATGCTTTGGGCACACACATGAAATACCTGAAGTCATTTAGCAGTGCAAAGAGAATTCAGATGCTAATGAGGGTTAAAAATTGGATTCACAAGTTTACAGAGTACACCAAACTGAACAAAATTGTCAGCATAACATTTAAATTACTTTTTTGATAAGCTTGGCTATTTACAAATCATCACACAATTACATCTTCCAAAAACTATTTAACATCAATTCACTCTGCCTTTTCAAGAATGCACTTGACTAATTCCAAATAAATTGAAAAAAATTACCTTGCAGATTGCAAGAAACTGACCAAAAACAATTGCCACAGTTTTAAATTGCGTATCGTTAAACTAACTCTGCATAATAGCTTTCATTTGCACTATCTTCCCTGCTCCAAACATTAACTATTTCACACAAAGACAGAAATATTTGGGTTTGATTAGTTTGATACACTGAAAGGACTGTGTATTTTACCAATTAAACAGTGTCGTTGAATAACGGCCATGTTGAAAAACTATGTTCCATCTTTTCCTTTAACCAATTGTTCCTACCACTACTTGTGCCACACTAGAAGATGGCTGTAAGAAGAATTCTTGGAGATGAACTTTGGATATATAGAGTATGCTTTTGCCCTAAAAGGGGGACCCCAGGTCTCTTAAACATGAGAAGGCCAAATGCAAGAATAGGCTGTTACCATAGAGACAGGGAGTGATGGAGTCTAAGTACCTACTGATGCCAGTCAGTGTAAAGTTCTGTGTCTATGTTTTTTAGCAGATTGTCTACTGGCCAAAGATGCCCAAAGAAGCCTTGTGGAGATGAGGGGTGAGGTTGAATTCACGGGTTAATATGTTCAAGATGTAGGTTCCTGCATTTCAGCGTCCTTCACATCAGTGAAGAGGACATTGATGACCTCAGTTCAGTTGTCCATGAGTAGGTGTGTGGCATTGCCAGGAGCACCCCAGATACCAAGGGCTGACCAAGCAGCTGACAGATGATCTGTAACTGCTATGACAGCTGCAACACAGAGACTGATTTTCTGGACTGGCAGATGGGGATGGACAGAACATCCCATCACATCTGAAGTAGTACAAAACATCTGCCTGAGTACAGCTGAATCAAGCCCAGCAGAGCCAATGAATGTTGGAAAGCTATTCTACTTGCTCAATGGATGTGAGATTTAGTATAAACCATATAGTTCTTATGGGCATGATTTATATGGCTAAACATGGATATCTGTTACCATTTTAGACACCCTAGTGGATCTTGCCTTGGTTCTAGCTGACTTTCTAGTATGTTATAGATCTCCTGCATCATGTTTTTCAGTATAATATCCTTGTCTTCCTGGACATCAGCTGCCATATTTAGGGTTTCAGAAGAACAGGTTCCTTAACAATTCAGCATAATAAATGGTATTCAGAATTTGCAGTTGCTGCAGTTGAACAGCTGCAGTTGCTTCAGCTTAGCTTTGTGTTAAAGGAATAATTTAGATGAAGTGAAGACGTATTAACAGTGTGTAATTTAAATTATTAAAAAAAATTGAAAAAAAAAAATTCCACTGCAGACATTTTCTGTTTTAGTGCAAATGTAATTAGTTTGATTTACTATAGCCATAGGCAACCAACTCCACCTAAGCTTCCAATGAATTACTAAAAAGGAGAGGCATAGAGCCCAAGGCAGCTAGGGGAGTAAAGTGTGTGGGACCAGCTCTGACACCCTTACTCAAACACAGCAATACCCTCAGGTAAAATTTTCATCAAAAGGGACTCAGGGGTTTGCCACTTGCGTTAGTTTTTTCTCCTTATTTGAGTGCTTAAAACTCCTTAAAACTCTTCAAAAAACCCTGTGCTTTATTTCAGATACAGTCTATACAGCATACTCCCTTAAAAATTCTCAGAGATGTCAAAAATAACAGAAGTCTTATGCTTTGGGAGAAAGAAGAGGGAATACAGAAGTCCAACATCAGAAATGCTAGTAACTGGCAAATGTTAATATAAGAACACACAATGACAGCGCTATACCCTCTTCCTTTCCTAATAGAAACAACACTGATCCAGCCTATGATCTTGCAGCCCTTACCATGTACAACATCCTTTTTACAGACAGAAAGGGCAGAAGGCCCTATTTCGGAAGTATTTTCAGGTTTTTTAGCGTCTTCTTTAGCCTTAATTAAATCTTTCTCCCACTGCAGGACACCAACAGTTATCTTGTAGTTAACCAGTAATAAATAACTGCTACTGGTTAATGAGTAATCATTACCTCAACTGAAGCCAATGGGAGCCTGGGGTTTCCTAAAGCAAGACCCCTTCCAGTTTGCATGCTGCAGGGTAACATCCCTCTCATTTTGGCCCAGAGACTTCACTTGCTGCCTACCTTATCAGCTGCATAAATGCCTCTTTGGTGGCATGGGGTATTTGATAAGACTGTGTGTCACACAGCACTCGAACTCCATAATCATCTTTGAACCACAGGAGCTTAAAAATGAAATGTGAAGTCATCTTTCAAGTTTGAATGCACAAGTAAGCAAAGACAGTAATTAAACTTCAATTGGTATTTTATTTTTAATTCGGCTGCAAAGAGCAGAATCTCGCCTTCAAATTTAATTAACAGCCTTCCTCTCAGCCCCCTCCCACATACACAGCCAGTCATCTATCAACAGGGAGCTAAATTCTCCTTTCTCACAACCTCAATGAAATCACAGTGGAGAATTTGTTCCAGCGGTTTACAGAGTACTGACAAGATCCCTGTCATAAAAGGAAGTACATAACTTTAAGCTGAGACTCTCTCCTACTGTTAAGAAATAACGGAAGGTTTTTTGGTATTTTTTTCTTATTAAGGATCAGTGTGCCCTGCTTCACACCGAATGAATCTTTCTTGTCTACGGATTTTGGCCTTCATTCTGTCCCTGGTTAGAACATTGCAAGGCAAAATAACAATAAAAGAAGCCTTTTAGATCTTACCACATAGAAGTGCTGTATCTGTGTTTTTTCTCCTTGAGACTGGCCTAGAATATTATAGGCAAATTCTCATAGACAATATTGCCAACTACACGTCAGAGATGATTAGTGGGAAAGAATGAAAAACTTCCTCTATTGACACCATGGCATGGGGCTGAGAAGGAGGAATACAGCAAAGCTGAAAAAAAAATATTACTCTTAAAGTCAGGCTCTATGGAACTTACTTTGACCCCCCTCCTTTTCCATGTGGAGTTCAGACTTAATTTTTAGGCTGTTGAAGACTTTTGAAAAGATGATTTAAGTCTTTTTATCAAACGGGTCAAACACAAATGTCAGAAGGTACAGTCAGCTTTGCTTCGGAAATGGAAAGAGAAGAGTCTGCAGGAGTATTATCAAAGTAAATGGTGGTGGAACAGGGGAAGTAATGGTTATGGATGGGAAGGTGCTGATAATGGCATGCCTCAACCATTTGCTTTCTGTTCTGCTGCTTATTCTGCAGTATTGGCACATGACACAGACTATCTGTCGTGATGCAAAAGGCCAACCCATCCCCTCAAAATTACCTTTTTTCCTCTCCAGTATTCATAATTAGAGTTTGCTGTGCTCCCTTCTTGCACCTCACTATTGAGCAGATACTGAGAAGTTCTTGTGCTGCTTACGGTAACTGGATGTCAGAAAAGTATATATCCATAATAAATTTAAATTAGTCCATTTAAATTATCCAGGTTTGAAAGACCAGCTGTGTAGCCATATTCAGCACAGACATACATTCAAGGTGTATAAATCTACAAAGAGGTGCTTATTTGTATTATGGTGAAGAACTGGTAATGTCTCAACTATTGCAAGTCCAGGCTCTCCCTTGCCTGCAAAATGTTGTGCAAGCAAACACAAAAAGCTTGAGGAAGATATGACCTTCGCAGGAAATTGTATGGTATCTGTTCACCGCAGGGATTCATGTACCATCTTCCTGAATTCTTGTAACTATCAGCTGTCAGAAGCAAGCTGCTGAACTAAACAGGCCAATGGTCTGGTTCACTCTGCTAATCCTTACTTTTGGATATACCAATTACAGTGAGTTCAGACTAGCAGCAAAATTAATTAGAGGAAGAAAGCTATTAACTTGTGCTGCAAAATTAGGTGAGTTAAGCTCCCTCTCCCACACACCCACAAATAGGTACAACTTCACTAATTGATTACTGAGGAAGGCACCTAATATTATTACCTGTACACGCAGTGTAAATTTTAAACTCCGGGGACGGATTGAACCACCTTTTGTTCCTGGGGGAATTACTAAAACTAATATTAAAAGTGAGATAATTGAGTTCTTCAACAACATGGAACAGAACTTCTAGACTAAATCCTCCAAAACATTGTGCCTACATAAATCCCAGGAAGTAAATCTAACAACATACAAGCTGGGCCTAGCTGAAATTGCAGGCATTGTCCTGACTGTAGTGTATTTTCCAAATACTTAGCCTTTATCAAACATGGAGGTTCAGGGTGTCTTGCTCTGGAAAGTTGTTCATCGTGCTCCTGTTAAGAGCTCTGTTAACATCCAGGCTACCCATATCTGCTGAAGTCATGAGAGAGCCCTCCAAGATGGAAGAAGAATTTTGGGTTTGGTTGTTTTTTTGGTAAAGCAGACTGTTGTTGCAATCCTCACTCAGACTGAAAAAATTCTAGTGACAAACCTGCTCAATGTCTAAATCATTGAGTAAAGATAATAGGAAGGAGCTGCCCCCAGTAATATCTTTTAATGGTTGAACTCCATTGGAAATCAATCTTCAGAAGAAGACTGATCAGATTGTACCCCAGCAGTAATTGCTATCTAACTTGCTGCATTGGTGTCCTATGTAATCAACAGAGAGAAACAGGCATTTTAAAAAGGGTATGCCAGTGTAGATTTTTTTAGGTATCTGCAACTCACAGCATCTCCAGAAAAGAACGCTCATTAATGCAAAAGTGGCTTTCTGAGTTTATGTATCAGTGAGTTCTGATTTGTACAGCTTTTTGAATTTAGAGGTGTTACTTCAAACAAGAACAGGATATTAATAAAATTTATAATTATAAGAATATTTATTACAAATAGTATTCAACATACATAAATCTATTAAATGGTCATGACATTATAAGAGATTTTAAGGGATACCAATAAAAGCATGCATGCAATATTCACAAATGTATGTCATCAAATAATAAAAGATCTAATCAATGTCAGACTCTATCTTAAATGCAGTCTTACACTAACCTTCTTCTTATAATTTTTATTTGTACTATTATGTTCCGAGCACAAGCTTGAGAAGTTTATAAATATGTTTATATGAATGTATCAAGATAATTTCTTTTCAATCAAGGTCTGTAGCTAACATGGTGACACTCAATAGAATCCTGTTTAACTGGCATTAGGTAAATATAAATAGCCTTCTAATAATTATAATACGTTGAATAGCAAGAGTAGCGTATTAGAAGTGAAACAATATTTGCAACCTAATTGAGTAGTGGAAGTAAGTTAACAGTCCAACAATGCAGTATAAATTAAAATGCTATGAAATCATAATATAATAAGAGTCTAAATAAAATTCACTGACAGTAATACTTCAGACAAAAAACTTCTTTCAGACAGTTCTGTCTAAAATTACACACACAAACCTGCATTAAAGAAGGTTGCAAAGTCAAGCATTCAAAACTAGTTAGGGAATGCTTGAATTAAGTTTGCCCGTGCAACATTAATTTGGCACCCTTGTGTGGGGGCATTATGGCACAATCTTTAATTACATGATCACATGCTATTTTTTCCACAGGGTGCCTGCCACCTTCAGCTAATTAAGGTTCTCAGGAAAACTTAATTTTCACTTTCTCTAGTTTCTACAGGCTCAACTTTGCAACCTTAATGATGTTATTTTAACATAGGATTTTGGTTTATTATCTGTGTGTGAAAGAGAGACAGAGGAAGAAGAATGAAGGGGCAGGTGTGCACATATTTCCCTAAGTTAAGAAAATAAACATTTTAAAAGTGATAACTATTCCATGGTCTCTTGCTGACATTCAGCTAGATCTCTGGCAAAGATGGAAGTACAAAGTTAAGTTCAGAAGTTAAGCTTGTTTTCCTTGAAGCAGGCGACTGAGGAAAATAAGTAAGGACTAGCACAAACGGGGTATCATATGCATTTGGATAAGAAGTGGAGGAAGTATCTTTCCCATCAAGTTCCATCAATACTAATTGTCTTATTAGAAATAGCTGAATTCAGTATTCTTGGGTGCTTTCTTAGATTTTAGGAAAAAAATATGAACTGGACTGTTGTAGGCCCATTCACCAGGCCCTGGTCCAGTCCCTATTCCCTGAGGGCTCTTCTGTTCTTTGCATATCCTCTCATGGCGGTATTTATATGTTGTGAGTTAGACTATTCTTGATGTCCCTATAGGTAAGTTTAGCAGTCTGAGTCCCTGGAGTAAGAGTAAATACTATTTTTTCAACCTTACATTTCTTACCTCTCTTTTTGCTATCTTCTTTGATTTTAACATCTTTGCCAAAAATTTGATATGACAACATGTTGGAGCATTCCAGCACAAGCCTAAAAACAGGGTAAATAAATCTTCTTCTGTCTTTCTCCTGCCTTCCCTCCACCACTTGCCTTTTTTTTTTTTTAATTGCTGTACCTCACTATTTCAATTGGAAACTCAGGACTGATCCTCCAGCTTCTTTCTAACCAGTCAGATTAGAATATCTATGGCCAGGTTAAGGTCTTGTTAACTTGTTTGTGTGTATGTGTGCATATATATTCTCAGAGAAACAAATCTGTTTTTGTTGCATGTATGTTAATGAAAGGAATGACAGTTATTGCAGGAGCTGTTGCATTTTCTTTTTAAGTGAATAAAATTGGTGACATTACCAACATTATCTGGACTCTGATTGGTTTCACTTTTCAGACATCCTTTCTGTTTTTCTCCTTGTTTATTTTTTAAACAGATGATGAATGCCTGGTTCTGCAATAGCAGGGTTCATGTTGTTCTGTACAGCTGGAGGAAGTGACCTGTGGCCTTTTTTTAACAGCAAATTTCTCTCCTCATCTGGAAAGACTTATTTCTTTTCAGACAACATGTAGTTGTATACCATCGCATTTCTCACTTTTTTTTTGCCTTCCCCAAATGGAACTAAACATTCTAAACACTGTATTACACATAGCTGCATGATGATGAACTGATCTATGCAGAAATGTGCTGGGGATGCAGTAGCTGTTATTTGTCCTAGGACAACCAGAGTAGGTTTTCAGACTATGTTTTGAAACGGGTAAGAACTAGTGCATTAAGCTTTGCCATCATTACCTCCACCTCTCTTCTCTGACTCCCTTCCCGCAGATCTTTCTATTTACTTACCTGTTTTCTTCTTTCCTCAGGGTTGGTGGATAACTTCCCAGCTATGAGGAACAGAAGGCTTGCAAACTTTTGCGTGGGAAGGCTTGCAGGCTGAATTCTCTGTTGATCTACAGCAAGATCTGAAGTCTCTCATTCAGCTGACTTCTTTTGACTTCAGAGGGACCCAGTCAGACCCATAGTCTTAGAGGACTCCAATTAGACCTAATTACAACAGTATGTTTTTTTCTTAACATGAATATATTCCTGCAAGCCAATGGACTGTGAAAAGGATTTCATAAAGGCCATTCAGTAGGCACTATTAGGTTATAGAACTAGTTTCTCTAATTTATAGGAATGCTTGAAAAGAGAATATTACATATGCTAAAAGAAAATAGTGGTAACAATTGATTTTTGGCCTTTACACAAAACTTTAAATTCTGATAATGAAGAATTCTTACAGATCAAAATCTCTGTTAGCTCATGAGGAAAAACAAGATACCAGCTGTAATGCAGTGTGATACATATTTTGGAAAAAATGCATGATGTCCAATGTCACACCTCCTTTCCTTAAAATCAACAAAAACCCCTGCCCTTTGGTGCCAGCAGACCCAGCTGTATGCAGATACAAACCAGTGTTAAAAAAATCTGCTTCTTGTGTTTGAGCCAGCTCCTGGTTTGCAGTGTTTGTAGTGTTTCACAGGCAGAGTGAAGATGACTCATTTCAGCCTAAAGCTAACACTATAAACACTAGCCTTGCGAAACCAAAGTAAATCCATCTATCTGTCCAAACCGTACTCGCACCGTAAGGAGATCAGACAAGAAAGAAGTCAGCTGTGTTTAAGCAACCTCTGTCAGTCCTGTGATTCAGAGAACGCTGCCAGGACATCTAGAGTTCTCTCCAGGCTTCAGTTCATGCTGGGAATGGCTGAGGATCTGCTGCTTACCTATGTAGAGAGGACTAGCAGAAAGTGTATTTCTTCTTTCATTTTTTTCCTACTGACTTGCTTGCAAGGTTTAAAGTTTGAGGTTTGCCATTTTCCAGAGGATTGGAGTTTGCAGTCTTATAGTTACAAACTCATACTTGTATAAGAGCAGATTTGATCCAAAGACCTTATATTTCCTCACCAATTTCATAATCCATTGCATCTCCCCATCTGTAGCGATTTTAAAAAAAATACATTGTATAACAAGATATGCAAAACACTAGCTATGAAAATGGTTGAGTTTGAGGTTTTATGGTTTATCACACAAAAAAGTCACATCAGCTAACGCAATATGCAGGATGTCCATTTATGGAAATTACTGCTAAATATCCATGTAGCTGTGCCTAATTATTATCTTTAAATTATTTATGAGGTTCTTTTTCCAGCTTTCATACCACCTACTTAACACCTGAGGCTTTTTGCACCATCAAAATGAACTGCCTTTAGTACCTGAACAAAATTATGATTGCTAATGTACTGCTGTTCTGCATGTGCTAATCTACTCTTTTACAAGAATGATGAGCTATATACTGAATGAATTTCAGAAGCCAAGGACAGAAATTCCCTGGCACTTTCTTTTCTAGGCACCAAATAAAGGGAGAGATACAAGAAGAGTTTCAACATGTTCTGTTTTCATTTTTATTCGACTGTGGGACCAAATGGGACACTGATAATGAGTACTAATCATCTTGATAAGTGGAGTTCAAACAGCAAATATGAGCCGGAAAACATCAGGGAAAATTTGTACCCGGATGTGATTCTTATTCTGCATTATACTGTAAATGTCGAAGTTCTGATTCCTGTGCTATTGTAGATTGCCTTTAGCTAAAGTTGCTAGTGCACAACAAAGAGAAAGGTACCTTCTTTTGAAGTTTATTTTTTTAGCGCATTGGAATCACCTCAATAATTTTTATGGCCATGACATCCTATTCTAGTTACATGACCAACTTCCTGATGAGATCACGTGATTTCTTTGTTGATTAAATATCTATTAATACAATCCTTGAAAAAACCTTCTTGCATGATGTGTGAGAAGAGGACGAATAGCTTGCTATAGGGAATGAAGTGTGAGTAGACCTTAAGTTTAATAAATCTAAGGAGTATTTGTGATCCTTAGACATATATTTAAGTTATGCCCAATTTATGGTAGCCCATTAATGCAGACTGTATTTCAGAGAAGGCTTTATTCTTAATCTACTAATAATAACAATGCCTTAGAAATAACCCACTATCTGAATCTGTAGATGAATTTATTTTAGATCCAGACAGCATGCACTATCACCAGCCAAGATAGTGATCTTCACTGCAATGGAATTTTGTTCAGAAACATTCTCTTTTGTAAAGAACTCAGTGCAAGGTGCTTTTCTTTCCCCTTCTAAAATAAGAAAAGAGACTACCTGGTAAATTTAAAGAAAACTGAAGAAAGGAAATAAAGATATTTAAAGAAGCCATTTAAAGAAAGATTCAGAACCTTGTTGTTTCAGTCAGGAAAAAAGAGGGGGAGAGGAAGGAAAAAGGAAATAAAAAATGAAAAGCTAAGCAGAGTATATTTTTTAGTCCATTGATGTGATGATGAGACCAAATATAATTCTTTATAATAATTTTTATATAAGCAGCAGTATTTTTGCTGAGTTTTCTCATTTCCTAATTATAAATTATAAAAAACCTATGTCCACTACTTTTGCCAGTTTAATATCTTAAACAAGAAGTTACAAGTTATATGGATAAGACTTTGTGATAAACAATATTGATTCCTTGATGGATTAGCAGCAACAAAGCTTCATGCTTCACAGATATGGAACAGAGATGAAACAAAACCTTTTCATATCTGTGAAGAACAAGAATATCATTGCTGATGCTGGAATAGTTCTCAGGAGTCTATGGTCTCTGAAGAAGAGATGGGCTGGTATGAAAAAATAGTGCCAATATGTTCTGTTATTGCCTGGAGAATCAAAATGTGAGGATCCAGGTAGGTCAACAAGTGCTTGAGTTAACTACTGTGAAACAACTTGTCTGATACTGCGGTTGTCTAGCCATGAATTTCAAGGAGGGGTTAACTCAGCCTTGCTGAGTCGAAATGCACGGCTGATCAGGCCAACAATCTCAATTGAGGTTTATGCACAGCAGATCTAGTCTTTTGTGATGAAGTAGGACCTTTTGATTAAATTCAGTCAGTTTCAGACAGCTTTTTTTTCAGAAGAACATGCCTTCAGTATTAGAGTTCTTACAGAACAAGGGCATTATCTTGTGCTATACTGATCTGTGTAGAGTGGGGTTCTCGTGGCAAAGACACTAGTCCTGAAATAGCATAGTATATAAATGACAGAGAATCAGAATTTTTTATTAATTGTATTCATAGCTGTTGTTGTGTTGAAGTAGTCAAACTCATAGAATGCTTTGTAACATCAAATAATCAATTTGTTCAAAATTGACCAGAATCCACTTGAGCCAAGGTAATTTCTGATGAGATTTTCAGAACGGATGTCTCATGTAGCTATGGTTCAGGTCTATATCTGGAATAAATCTCCCATGATTGGGACTACAAGATAAAAATGTATCATGGGATATAATATTCAGCAGAAGACACCAACTCATCCAAACCAAGATTGTCATGAACTTTGTAACAACTGCTTTCAGGGCAACTGAGATTAATACTTTCTGATTTTGAACTGACATGGAATTAATCACTTCATCTTTGTTTGGAGAAGCAGAAAAATTCAAATCTACATCACTCAAAGACTTGTCTAAGAACATTGTTTGTTATTATTTTCCATAAATCATACTTATTAATACAAAAAATTTTGCTAGAGCATTGGCATCAAATTTAACTTCTGAAGAACATTTTTATATCTTTAATTATTATTGTAATTATTTTTATCTACATTTTTCATTCTCATTTATGGTTAAATACAATTAAAATATTATTATTCCTACCAAATTTGATATTTTTCTTTTTAATATAACCCAAATTGCATCAACCTACTTAAATGATATTGCATATCTCTTTAAGTAAATTGATGCAGAATGAATAAACAGCATCAAGGACTGAATTTTATTGTGAAAAAAACATGCCATGGCACCTAGTGTCAGATCCTCTATAATAGCAGGTGCAATAGAGATGTACACCCACTGTCAATCATAAACAGGAACCACTCAGTTGCCTTTCCAAGATCTTCTAAAAAATTTATACTTTTTTAAATAGGGATGAAGAATAATATTTTCTCCCTTCTAAAGTAATTATATACCAAAACTGAACATCATGTTATAATGAACAACGCAAACAATAATGACCATGAAAGCTGATTTTTTCTGCTAATGAAGAATGGACTCAGCAGCCCACTCTTTCAAGTCAAATCACTCTTCCACTCTTTGCTACTTCTTTCATCTGTGTTTTTTTGCTATGTTTTTTTTCCTTCCCCAATATTTTCTTTAGCCAAAGCTGCAGTGGTATGTTTGTTTTCTTTGTTTAACATGTGCAAAGTTAAGAAAAATCAGTCTTTGTTTAAAGACAGAAGTAACTTGTTTTCCCCTATATTCTTTCTAGTATAAATGTAAGAAGAATTCATACTGCGTTCTAAACTTCCTGCAATAACTGGAGATTGAACCTAAATGCACAATATCCAACCTCTGAAATTTTGCGAGATAGTATAGCATTTAGACATCATGGATATTTGTCTATAAAATGGTCCCTTAAAACAGCTTCCTAACCCATGTAATAATACCAATAATAAAGCTTTCAGTAGATATCAGCCTCCTTCTAAGTGTACTGTCTTCTTTGAAAATATTACTAATTCAAGACCATTAAAACAGATTACCTTAAAGACTCCATTCTGTCAAACACAAAATCCAGAGATATATAGAGAAGGGGATTTAATTATCACTGTTCTATATCTCGAAGTGTGATTTTTATCTGAGTAATAATTGCCTAAGTTTGTCTTTGAAAAAGCATTTTAGTAGTGTTAATAGTAGTGAATATTGCTCATTTTGGTACTGATGTGCCATTTTAATAATTCCCATGGTTTCTAAAAGCAATTTCTTATTGTTTTATTGTAGAAAGAATCTTCCTTTAATTATGTCATAATTGTTTGTAACCCATAGAATCTTAATTAATGTCAATGGCTTAAAGGCATACACTGCTTGCAGAGTTTATGTTTGCGTTTGTTTTCCACGCCCTTTCCCCTGTAACAAAAGCCCCAGCACAAGTTCCTAAGGGCTGCCTGTTTCCTCTGATCCCTTCTCTTCTTTGCTCATTTTTTAATATTTTGTTATCTTCTGCCTTTTCGTGCTTCCTTGCTTGTGTCATATTTATCTGTAGGTTCTTCCTTCTCTTTTTAACCTCTTTTCAACAGATGATTATGAATAGATATCTAGACACAGAACCAATATGGGCTTCAAAACTACAAGTAGGCAGGAACTACAATAAAACCATAGACCCTGAGATTATGTTTCCCTAAATATCCTTTTTTCCGTGTTGGGAGAGCTTAGCCACTTGTGTCAAGCTTCCACTAAAAAAAAGAGATAAATATGAGAAAACTAAATAATTTCTCATTTTGCAGTAGATCTACTATTGGAAGACCTCAAGGAATTCTCATGATTAATACAAATATTCTGGTCTTGGCTTTGACATATGAGCAAAAACACAAAAAGATATTGCAGAAAAAAAATTCCTGCTAGAAAATAAATAATCCTACTTCTCCAGTTGAATCACAGGTAAAGGGACAGAAAATGGCGATAGCAGACCTGGGTTTACTTAAAAATTATTTTCATCACAGTAAAAACTCAAGGTCTTAAATTCAGAATCTCATATTCTAAGTGTTACTTAAACACAGAAATTATCCTGTTAGAACACAAAGCTGAAAGAGACAACATTGCCGTTATACAGGACACAATGAAATTATACATAGAGAAATTAAAGAACTAAATTTTCAAATCCACTCACACATGCAGGTGAGAATAACCCTTATTTAAGTTGGGTTGTCTTTTTCTTAAAATGTCTCAGCATGTTACACACCTGAGTGCTCTGTGTGTCATTATTTTCCACCCCAACCTCCAGCCATATCAAAATAAGTATTAGCTAATATAATGTCAGAAAAAAAAATCACATTACATTTGCCAGCTGGTGTTTGGTTTTTGTTTTGGTTTTCTTGTTGGGATTTTTTTTACTGCAGTATATTTCTAAATATTTACTTAAAAATAATGTGCTGGCACTTTTTCTATCTTCATGGAAATGTATTTCAGCAAAAAATTTACAAAATATAACATTGTGTTTGTTCTTTTTTAATATAATAAGAAATGTGGGATTGAATTAAGTGGTATAAACCTCAAGAAAATATTTTTCTTTTTTTACTCTCAAATCTGATTTAGTACGTGCGGTATAAAAGTCGTTTCCTCTTGAAGTTTCCAAATCACGAGTCATACCGAGCATTGCTTGAAAGAAGCTCATGTCAAAATTAGTGAAATACCTGTGTTTGGACCTAAGGCATAATGATATGTATCGTCCCATACTCCGAAGAGCCTGAATGCTATACTGATCATACATGGTGCAACTTGACCATCTTTGTGTAATGTGTATGTAAAATGCAAATCCCACTGTGCATCTAGCTGAATCTTCGTCTGTTCACATTTATATCCAATTCTGACGACGCTAAGGTTTTATGGCAGAATTGGGAATTAATACAATTCTCTCTTATCCCAGCTCAGTGCTTCAGCTTCAGATAAAACTTCTTTACGCTCTAAAGAGAGACTACTTAATTTTCTCTATTTTGGTGCCTATAGATGCAGAGGGGGGCTGTTACTAGACCTTAACTAATTTAGGCTGGGAAGAGTCCTTAAAATCACAACATGTTCTGTTTCATCCACTTACCCCTAAGTAAATTTACATTTGTCTTTCATGTGTGTACAATTATATAACCAATCTCGAAGGAAAACAGAGAATGTGCTACACTAGTGTTGTAGATGCTTCATTAACTAATGCATTTCAAGGTGCTTTACGATTGGTAGCTAATTCATTAATATTCTACGTGGGTAAGCACTGTATTTTACAGTCTAAGAAAGACTGAGTTTTCTCCAGTGATGGAATAAAAGAAACAGTTAATGATACGAATGACTTCTCAAGAAATTTAGAAGAATTTAAAATTGACAATTATTTTCCAATGAATTGGAGAATTCGTATTTTGTGAAGAAGCAGGGAGAAAGACAGAAATTGAAACAAATCCTGCAAAGGGAGAGTCTTAATACTTTTATAAAAAATCTCTTGAGAAAAAAATATTTTTTATTAAAATATGTCTTACTTAATAGACAATTAGAAAAATAATAATCCAACATGAAAAGCCACTTCACAGGAAAGTGAAAGTGTACTTCATTGTGACTGTTTTCTGTGATTTATGACATTGGGAGAGTCTAAAATGACAGTATAAATTTAATAAATTTAAAGTTAGAAAAGGTAAAAAAAGAGCTGAAACAGCTCAGTGGCTTGCAGTAGCCACTTGGTACTAGGCAGGATCAAGCCTTTATCATATGGCCCATCTGTGGAGCAGAAGTAGTGGCTGTCTCTTACGATTTTATTACCCTCCTTGCCACTAAGTGGCCGCAAACGTCTAGTTTAAACTAGCAACTGAAAATACCAATAATCTAACAAGGTGCAAGTTTCTGCTGCCAAAATACTTTTTGTAGTAAGAAAGACATATAACAAAGATAGGGGTGGCAGGAGGCGGAGGAAACACTTTCAAAATAGCTGGGATTCTGCAATGCATATGATGTCACTTAAAATTGCCCCAAATTCCAACATTTTGTGACCTATCACCCAAGAAACTTGTAAATAGATGTCACTAACATACAACAAGTGAAAGCCAAGTGTCAGAGAGAATTTTTGTTTATTTCAACAAGAAAATAATACAATTTTATTTCTGTATTCAAATACATTGAATTTTAAAAAGAAGAAGTTTCCTTCCTACACTTAATTATGTTGAAGAGTTGCTTTCTCTTCTGCCCTCCTCTGTCTTCAGGTGCTTAAACTCTTCAAAGCCAGAAATTGCTGGATGAAATCCAGCAGTCTGGATTATAAATAGAAAAGAGGAGAGAATATTCAAGTCTGTCTTTCCCTAAATTGCCAGTAGAGACTCTGGGAAGTCAGAAGCACTTTTCCAGCAAAGACATCTCTCCAGTGGCAGGGTTATCTTGCACCACCTTTAAGTTCTGGTCACCAGTCACTACTGAAAGCAGGACACTGGGCTGGATGAACCAACACAGATCCAGCATGGCACTTCCTAAACCATCATTTGCCAGTAAAACCGTAAGACATGCTTGCTGCTAGAGACGTGGCAAGTTCTCCTCCCTTACAGCAAAAACAATGTTATATTTGATAGATGCTGATATCCGAGATCCTGCAACACTGACGTTAAATGTAAAGTATCCTGACAGGAAAAGTAGCAGGGCTTATCCTCCTTTCAAGGAGAGTAAATATTTTGAGATACGGATGGTTTTACTCAGGCAGACTACACTTCCTTTTTAAAAATAAAGCACCGTATCATGTAATGTAGTAACTCTTTATTGCCAATGATGTAAGCTATCTGCAAGCAAAAAGAAAGAGAATATCTTTTCCAGAAGCTCAGAATCTTAAAAATAAATGGGATTTTTAACTTCTGGTTTAATACAGAAGCCTTTCCAATACAATATTAAGACCTTTCATGAAAACTTATGTATTTTAAACACAAACAATCAGTATCTTTGTGAAAAAATTTAATTTGTAAAAGAACGAAAATGTTTTATTTAATTACAACAGTGTTTTTATTTTATTTTAATATAATATGAATTTTTATGTGGTGCATGTTGAAATAGTGAATATAAACCAGCTATGATGTATACTTGCCATTCCTTGTATTAGTACAAGAAAAAGGCAAAAGAATGAGACACATTAAACGATACCTGTATGAGTGTGGGTGTGTCATGAAAGAGAGGTTAGGTTTCTTAAATGATCACTGAAAGGTTTTGCAAGAAAAGATTTTGCTGAAAATTTAGAAAATGTGATCTTAAAAAGTTCATTGGCAAGATTCACTCTATAACTTATTAAATAAATGGAATACAAAATCAAAGGGGGTTTTGAGTGAAAAATGATTTGTACAGAGTAAAAGAAAAATGTAAGGAGTAAGGGAGACCCTCCCATTGAGTCACCAGCTTTGGATTGGACTCTCTCACTTTCTAAACTCTTTCTCAGAGAGGAGCCTGGATGCGGCTGTATCCAGAACCGGCCTTAGACCACAATGGTTTATGCCTAAGGAATATGCTTAGTGGCAGTTCAAGGTGTGCTCACAGTTTAAAGAGAGCAAGAGAATCACAGGAATTTAGCAGCCATCAATCACTGGTTAACTTAGCATTTACAGAGTGATTAGAATGAAATTACTATTGCAGTCACAGTAATAGAATATTATGCTTTGATTTACACACTCACACATGCAACCATAAGAAGCCCCCTCAAATTCAGTGAAATACTCACTTCAAATCAAAAGATTTCTCAGCAGCTAAAGGTTGAATCTCAAGGACATCAGCCCAGGTAGTTCATGAGTTACTTTGATAGACAGACCACTCTGAGGGAGGTACTGGGTGTGGCCTGCTGTGGACCACAAGAGATCACACGGCCTTCGTTGGTATGGCTGTTTATAGGGTCTCAAGATGATTAACTTTAGGCATCAGTAATTTTCCATCCTGGTCACAATCCACACAATGCAAACCTGATATTCAGACAGAAACTATACAATTCTAGTGTTACGGATTGGCTGCGGCTGGCAACAAAAGCGCCATGCGGCTGCCCCTCCCCCCCACCGGGGCGAGAAGGAGAATGGAAAGAAGCAGGCAGAAACTGGTGGGTCGGGATAAGGGCAGTTTAACAGAACAGCAAACAAAGGGAATAGTAACAACAACGATACAGAGAAGTGGAAAACACGAAACAAACGGCACAACACAGAGAGCTGCTCTCCCGGACCGGACCAGCACCCGTGCTCTCAAGCTGCGAGTGAGTTCCCGCCACCCAGCTCCCCCCCACCAGAACCCAACATGAGGGCACATGGTGTGGAATACCCTGCTCTGTTTGGCCAGGTAGGGTCAGCCTGCCCAGCTGTGCCCCTTCCTGGATTCCGGTGAAAATTAACCCTGTCCTGGCCAAACCCAGGACATGTAGTACAACCCAGAATGTACAGTTCTGACATTTACCAGGCAGGTGCTGTTCCAGGCATCAGAAGTTTCAGGTGCAGTGAGGGATTGCCTCATAGGTCCAACTCACTGCTCTTGTACAAAGACAGGGAAAGTGCCAGGTCATCCTGATTCAGTGCACACCAGCTACCTATTCTTGCAGTGCAAGCAAGAATACAATGTTTAGTGGTTCTGGGATTGCCAGGTGTGAAGGGGGCTGCACCACCATAGGGTGGAACTGTGATGTAATGAAATTAGGTACAGAAAAGTATCTAGAATTAAATACGGAAAAGTGTAACTGTGTACTGGACAGCAAGCAAATCACTTGCTTGGGAAAAGAAGTGTTTTTGTTAGATCTCCTAGAAATTTTGGGATCAACCATGTGACTGGTGGCAATTATTTTAACTTGAGTGTGAAAAATTTGACATGCCGAGTGCCTATTAAAAGTTTTGTAATGTATGGAGCATCTTCACAAAAAGCCCTCTCCTTCCAATGAAGTTCTTGCATTACTGGCTATCTTTATGGACAACAGTTTCGTACATGCTGTGAGCTTCTCTGTGGCCAACACCTTGAAAATTTTCTGTGGGGGTCTGAAAAACATGTGCTGTCAAAGCACTGTAAAATATTTTCAGGAATGTTTCTTCAGTGTCGTACAGTGGCAAGGGGATGGACTTCTTTTCCTCTTCTAGCTTGTATTAGCCATAACATTTATTGAAAAAAATGAGAATATTTTTGAGAAATGGGTTCTGGGTCATATTCTCAACTGGCATAAAATGCTGCAGCTCTACTGATCGATCATACTACTTGCAATTCTGTTCAGGGGAAGAGAATCTGGTGTTCTTCTGGTTTCACCAAATATCCTTCCATTTCAACTTTCATTCTCCAAGTCAGTGATTATCAGCTGTTGATGACAACACATAATTTGGGAAAGGGTGACTTCTTGCTTCAGGCAAATTCACAAATGTTTGCAGTTTCAATGCAGGGCAGAGGTAGAATGTAATCATATGTGCCACAAAAATAGTTCTTTTCACAGTCAAACTAGAGATATTTTTAGGCCAAGATTAAATTTGCCAATAGTGTGAAGAAATTAGTCCTCCTGCAGCTGCAAATTGAGAATCACTATGTTGTTAATGTATGGATACATATTGGGATGAGATTGCTGTGCCTACATGTAGACATTTCCATCTGAAATATTCAACCAGACTCCTTCACCTCCAGTGAAGAAAAAAGCAAACTTTAGGTCAATACTTGTCTCAGGCTCACATCTAAGAAGGGTCAAATGAAGCATGCTTTAAAATGGTCTGATTTCCCCTTCTGAGCAGGTGACTACCTCACATAGAAACACCTAGATTCCATCATCTACAGTCAGAAATAAGGAAATCCCACTGTGAGTTTCACATGTGGTGTTCTGTATGTAAACTGTGTAGAGGGGAAGCAGGTGTGTGAAATCAGCCTGCCACTCGTTTATATTGTTCTCAGTATATTTGAAGCCAGACCACATTTTGGCATCAATTAAAGAAGTCATGTTTAAAATCCCCGTAACAAATGTCTTTCCTCGTGTAGAATGGGCTGAACATGCTGCCTTCCCTGGCCAGTGTCCCATCCATCTACCCTCTCATCCTTGCTCCTCTGACAAGAAGAAGCAGTGGGAAGGTCCTCAGGCTTCATGCCTGCAGCACACAGCGTGACGTGCGCTGTCTCTGTCGTGGGGTGGGCAAGTACTACACCACTGCGCCATCACAGCCTTGTCTATGCCCTAACAGTAACGAGCTTACTTCACTCTTTTGAACACTGTATTTATATAAGATTATATTAAATAGCACTATGTATTTTAAGATCCGTTTTAGCTACTCTCAGGATCCTATTCAAGAATTGTGACTATAACACATCGAAGTTATCTGGCTAGCAACATGAAGGGAAAAATAAATCAAATTAGTGCCCAAACTACCACACAGTTTCTGCTCATAGTGGGTGACTAAAAGCAATACAGTGTTCTGTTTTAAAACTGTCAGTAACCCATGCTTTTTTTTTTTTATATTTTCTTTAATGAGAATAACTCACAACAACAGCAAGTTGTCATCACTTCATTCTCATTGCTCTTGTTTACACATAGGGTTATAAAACTTTACCTGTGTGGATTGCTTTAAAAGCATAAATAAAAACAAAATATAATTTACATTTTTATTCCAACTGGTTTTCTTGACAGACAGCTGCCCACAGCTCAGTGGTTGCTCTGTTCAGTGTACTTCGATTTTGAGCTTTCAAGTTTTTCTGCAGCCCATTCAGAAGTAAATTCTCAGGGAAAATTGAGCTCTGTCATGGATGGATTAGTACTATAATAGTTGGTCACATATCTTGCATGAAACCTTTCAAAAGCAAGGCAAATGAGAAGGAAATGAAATTCATTTCATACTTCTTCAAGCACACTAAAAGACTTTCTCTCCAAGTAATCTGTGAAGTACCACTAGTTTATTGGAAGTTCACATAACTACCATTACATTATACCTTGTCACAATCTCATATATTGGGTGACTGCTTTTTCTGAACTGATGGTACCTGCAAAATGTGTTCCATAGGAACTGAGCAGAGAAAACTGTTTCTTAGATAAAAATGTATAGGTGCTAGGAATGGCATAAATAAAAGTACTTGAAACAAAACGGGACATTAAGGGTCTTAGGTCAATGAAATCGGAAAGGGATATATATTGAGGAAATGTCGCATTTGCTATGTGATGATCTGATAAACTGAAAGAGAAAAGGGTGGGAGAGAAAGCAGGGGAAAGAGCAAGACAGAGAAAGCATAATAAAGTTTTTTCTAGGCAGCTAATGTACAGAAGCTACAGGCATTTCCCCTTGCAGAGGGAGAAGAGGCTATATTGCTTTTAGCAATCCATTTAGTTTCATTGTCATTTGCAATGAAGGCAGCACTTCATCCCTTTAGCACATCCATGTGTGTCTCAGAGTGTATAAATGTGTGGTTTATTTCTTCTTAGGGTAAGACAAACAAATATCTGCATTATTTTGAATAGTTATTTGATTCAGCCTTTTTGATGAAAAAAAGGCAAGGGGGGAAAATGATACCTGCAGAGATCTTGTTTATGTGTTGATTGTGTCACAAAAAATTGTAAGTAGATATATAGTTGATTTTTCAGTGTTGATGCAGGTAGAGAAAGAATAGGTGCAAGTCATGATTCAGGCCTTGGTTCAGGGAAGAAATTAAATATGTCCTTAAAGCTTCTGGAATAGAAAAACCTACTTGAAGGCCCTGATAAATCAGAAGTCAGTAGGGCTCTGGTTCTGCAAATTTTCTAACCATAATTTTTTTTTGCTATGATTTAAGTGGGAGAGGTGATTATTTAAAATATCTTTATTGTAGCTAGGAATTCTGATGTAATTATTAAGAAATTTCTTTTTCTGATTGTCAAACTATTGCAATACCAACTCAAACACAGTTCATTGGCAGATAAAAGTTGAAAATATCATTTATTCATCTATTTTAATTCGAAAGCCTTTCTATTTGAAAAAAAGAACTATAATTAAACACAAAAATTTTGAAGTCACAAAATAATATCCAGGGACACTGTCCTGGTTTTGGTTAAAACAGAGCTGATTTTCTTTTAGTGAATGTTCCTTACAGCTAAGTTCTTCTGAGTAACTGCATTTTTCTGAAACTGGCTGTATATTTTACAGATGGTGTCCACTACATAGATGATAAAACCTAATGACTGTAGTTACGCTGAGCTAACAGTAGGAAAGGAATGCAGAAAAAGGCTCCTTTTTATAACTATTACAGTAACAGCCAAGGTCACAGATGGATCTCTTTAGGTCCTTCAAGTGAGGAATCAGAAAGGGTTGTAGTTGTGGGCAGGGGCAGACAGGACAGGTGACCTGATTTTGACAAAGGACATATTCCATGCCATGTGTGGCATACTCTGTTTAAAGCTGAGGGCTCATGAGGGTCTCTCTCTCTTCATCCATGTTCGCCTTCTGAAGAGGACCCTGTTCATTGTTCTGCCTGCAATCCTGATCCAGATTCCGATCTGTGCATCCCTGAGTCCAGTTCCTCTCTGCAGTCCAGGATTGCCTGGTGCTTCCTGGCTGCTGCTGGTGGGACGCCAGGTTTCTGTCACCCAAGTCTGGGAAAGACAGTATCAGTTTTGTATATTTTGTGTTTTTCTCTTATTATCAATATTATTAATATTATTAATGTAATTAGTAAACCTCTTTATATTCAATTAGTAAGTCTCTCTCCCTTTTCCTCTTTTTCCTTTCGGCTAGTAGGAGGGTGGGCGTTAATAGAAAGCATCTGCCACAGAGTTTGTTGCCGCCTTGTTTTAAAACGTGGCAGATACATTAAATGTTTTGGTTTCATTGATTTTTTTTTTTCTCAAATTTTCTGTTTGAGTCAATAAAAAAATTTATCATCCCCCTTCCCATCAATGAATATTAAGAAAAATAGAATTTCGTGAATAAGTAATTTTAGTGACTTGCAGTCAGTCCTTGCCTTCATCAAACCCAAGAGAAGTGTTAAATCTGATTACAGAATTATTCTAATAAGTGCTAAGGCCACTCTGGGAAAGAAGCATTTAGCGCTGAGACTTTAAATTACAGTGAAACAGGCATGAAACTAAATATTTTCCTCAGTACAAATACTGAAAAAAATTTTGATTTTTATTAATTTAACTTTAGTTTACTTACATCAACAATAAGGCTAATTTTCGCAATTTGTCTGCTATGAAGACAATTTGTCTCTTAGAACTACCCAAGTATTTCCACATTAGGTAGATCATAACTTCTGTTATCTTTAATGATCAGCATAAAATTTCTGATCACTACATTTTTAAGCTAAAATATTCTGCACCATGTTCCCACTTTTTCTACATTTGTTAGTACAAAAGTCTTCTCTCACGATATATAGAAACTGGGGCATATTTGTAGAACAAACACCATGGGACATGGGTAAACAAGTAAAAAAGCACAGTAGAATCTTCCTATTTTCACCAAAAGGTCTCTTTAATCAATAGTATTACTTTCATACTTATTTAGAGGAGTTACTGAATGAAGACAAGCAGCAGTAAAATATCTTAGGGAGAAAACAAAATTCTGAACTTAGGGTACTTTACCAAAACATCTATGTGGAGAACACTGTTAGCTTAGATTCAGTATATGGCCCATCAAGAAAGAAGACACACACTCTTTGAATGACTAGAGAGGAAGCCTAAGATAATAATTTCCCTGACTTAAGTACTTCGATTAGTGATTTAAGGAATGAATATGACCATGTTGCCTTCTCAGTAACAGTTACAACAATATTTAAGAACAGCTCTTATGTACCGGAATATCCTTGTGCTGTTTAAACAGAGATCAAAACACAAGCTCTGACCTAAAGCAAGTACCGTGTAAACATAAAGCTAGAAAAAAAATAAAGCTATATTCAGATGAAAAGGATAAACTAAAAAAAAAGAGACAAAACATGGGTGACCCTATGAGACAAGGCTTTCTGCACATCAGAAACTTCTCTCTTCAGCATCCTGTACTGATTTCTGTAAATAGAAATGGTCATTGTTTTCAGAACAAAGGCAAGTGCTTCAGGAATGGTGAGATGAATAGCAGCAAGCAGCAGCATCAATGTGCCCCACAGGAGATGGATTCAGTAATTAATCTCCGGAACTATCCACAACATTTTTTCTTGCAGAAGACATATAAGGTAAATTAAGAAATTCACCTGAAATAGGTGGGATATTTTTTTGTATTTAACCATTTAAAATCGTGAGGAAATACAACAGGGAAACCGACCGTGTTCATATCAAACAATCTACCAATACATTGCTAAAAAATTTCTAGCCAAGACGAAAGTGGCTGAAGACACAGCCATCTGATTTGTGAAATCATGTGACATGTTATTATGAGAACCTTCATCATCTTCCTCAAGTCATAGCACAGTCATTGATTAATGTGTGTTAGCTCTCCAGGTTAACACTTTCCAACAGTCTCCAGGCAACCTGACATAGTGGAAGGCAGGAAATTAGAGCTATCAAAGGTCTGGGAGTTTAATCTACCAGTTCTTCTGGTAATGCAAACAGTTGTTCCATACAGTAAGTTTAGGAAAGGCCAAGGATACAGTCCAAAACAACAGTTTCTGATCACACATAGGAAAAGCAAAGCTCTCTGTGTTAAACTTGTATACCATCAACTGGGAGAGGAGAAGAAGGGACAGTGCTGCAGTTGGAGCAGGTGTAGTTTTGTAGAAAGGACTGTGGTTTCTGCTTTGGGGCATGGACTATTTTGTTTACTTTTATAAAGTGCCGGATTATGCTGACCTTTTACATATTGGCTTGCTCATTATTCAATAAATGAAAATAGCTTTTGAAGAAATACATCCTCAAAAAATAGCAGATCTAGAAAACAAGAACAAAGAACCGCAACGAGCTCTACAATTTGATTTTAAAGACATAGAAAGGATTTCAGATGGGCTTGTGTGATCTAAAGGGGAGAATCGTATGTTTGAAGTTCAGCTATACAGTGTGAAACATATCTAGTGAATAAAGGAGCGGCAGACAGAGAGCACAATTTGTCTCATCATTAGAGAAGTTTCATTGAAGGAATGAATTGCCTTCTGGAGTCTTGATATCCCACCATGGACTGAAGTAGAAACCTGTTTTGGTAGGTTAGGCTACACAGTTAAATTTTAGATGTCTGAAGCTAGGCAAGATGAATATCTCCAAACGTACTTTGATAGACTGTTCCAAAAGACACCTATTACTTGAAAAAATCATTTAACTTCTGCTAACAGCGTGGTTGTTCAGTGAACCTAAACGCTGGGTACAAGATTTCTTTGACATTGGAGGTACAAGACAGAAGCATCCAATCAGGCTTTTGAATGGCAAAAAACTTAACTGGTCTAACTATTTATTGTTAAATTGTCATCTAAGCCATCTACATCACTAAATTTTAGACCTCAAAATAAGGAATTTGTCAAATACTGGTGACAACAAGGTTTGAAGAAAGAAAGAAATGTTGATGTCAAAAAAAAAAAGAGAGCCTTTTGGAAACATTTCAGCAGAGGGCAGTGCATGTTCTGCAGTTAGAATTTAGAAACATACCTGAGTAAACCTGAAGCCACCTGTGACACAGGGCTATAAGAAGGTCAGCTAGATATGCTGGACTAGGACCATGTAGAACATTATAAAGTGAGCAATGTTAAAATCAATATGATATTTGACTGTCAGCCAAAACAACTTGTTCAAAATAGGTTAAATGCACTCCTGCCATTCTGTCCTTTATAAAGAACATGGCAGCCTCACTCTGTTATCAAGTGCAAAGCCCTCTCTGAGATCTGACTGGGATAGAAATGAACTCAACTTTGAAATATTCCACAAACGCAGAGTGATGTAGGGGCTATGACAGGCATGAAATCAGACTAAAACTTTTTAAACTATTTATCTGCTGCGTATCAGGCCAGCAGTGAGATGAGATGACCTTTACTAGATTCTTTTCCTCCACAGAAGAAAACAAAATATGTATTTTACACACATACCACACTCGTCATCTCTCATCTTGAGAACTGTATAAACGTCAAAGTAATTAATTATACGTGCATTATTGTATTTGAGGTGGCATACAGGACAGGATTTAGGACTCTGCTTTACTGAGTTTTGTACCAACAACTCACAAAAAAGGACTGCTTGTACTCTGTAATTCCAGTGCCGTGGTAGAATGGCAAATGCTGGGCCAAACCATGATGCAGTTCTACAAACGTAAATCTGAGGCAGATCTGCTGAAGTCAATGTTATTAGGATGAGGTAAAATTAGTGATAGGATAAGAGAGGGACATGCAATCTACAGGTGTACAAAATCTACATTTGAAAAATTTCAAAGTGGCAGCATTTGCTTAAGCATATTTCTTCCTCAAAGAATAAAGGAAGACACCTGTCAGAAATTTCTGTTTCTTCCTTGTATTTTATGTGGATAGTTAAAGAAAGAAATAACTATACAAATAACAATTGTTTATAGTATTACCATTACTACCACCTAGCCTTCATGTTTAAAACTGAATAGTTAGGATTTTTTTTTTTTTACAGGATCTCAATGCATTCAGGCTGGGGGTGGAAATAAAACTGGCGGTTACCCACAGAAAATGAATTATGTGCCAAATTGTAAGTATTCCATTTCCTTTTCTGATCTGAAAGTCCCCAAAGAAATATGAACACTTTATTTTAAATTCATCTGCAGTGACATTTTCTGGCTGCACAGAGCACTCCCACAAATGCACAAGTCTTTGCGAAAAAACATGGCTTTTTATGGGAATGCTACTGTGTGTTAATTCTGGTTTTTGCAGTCCGTCTGCTCTCTCTTTCTCAAATGAAATGAAATACTTTCCAGTGATGTGCTGTAAAAGAATAGATGTAAATAAATGCATCTTTCAAAGACAGAATTCAACTTATTTATACAGTTGAATTTATTTAGACTACAGGATAAAGATTCATTCAGATAAAGTACTTATTACAAGACGCATAAAGACTGAAGGACAGGTTTGATACTCTGTCAGCTGACAAGTAAACAACAGGGTACACGGGTATAATACTACAACTGGAGAACAGGTAATTTCTTCAAAAGTCTTGACTGATTATTAAGGTAACAATATTGTTCAAATCTCTTTGAGCTTTCTACCTGAAGTGCACTATCAACTCCTTTCTAGTAGAATCTTTTGGTTATTATGATGTACTTTCAAAAAAAATACAACTACTACAAAACCATCACTTTTGTCATTATCTTATATAATTTTTTGGTATTTGTTGAAACTTAATTTTTGTTACTTAGTTTTGTCCTCCACAAAGGAAAAAAAGTGGGGGCTAATTTTTTTCTTGATTCTTGCTCAAAACTCTTGGATAGCTGGTTATTCTGTTTCTTGGTTAAGAAAACAGAACAGAATAAACCAAAATAAACACACGCACACCCCACCCCGGCCCCCCAAAACAACATCAAAATCCAAACCCCTCAAACAAAAAAAAAACAAATCCCACTTAAAACTCTGATTTTTTGAGAAATAATACAGTTGATCTTTCTCTATTCGCTTGGCTGTCTGGATATGAGCATTTTCCACAGAAATGCATGATTTTAAGAAAAAAAAATGGAATGAAACACTTTGACAAATTTACTAAGAACCACACTGAAGGGTCCACGGAAGGAGAGTGCTGACTGACCTTCAGGTCCAATCGACTGATCCAATGCACTTCATATTCAGACATGTTTTTGCACAGGCACCACTCACCATTTAGATAAGCATGGCAACACCCAGTCAATGTGACTTCTTCATGGCCTGCTCCTCTTCTTGTTCCCTGAGCAGAAAGAGGGAAAGTTCTGGATTCTGTGATGGGTGTCTTATATCGTGCAGAAGAATCTCCCTTTAGAGGTGATTACAGAGAGCTTGGCTAAGTTTTGGGAGTCTACTATTAATTTCACAATAAATTTGTGGAAAAAATATCCCCTTAACTAACTCAGCAAACCAAACATGTGTAAAGACCTAGAAGTTGCAAAGGGTGGACATTCATTCCCTTCTTCTTTCCATTTCTGTATCTCCCACATTTTACTTCGAATAGACCTCATTTCAGTGTGCTGGACCATGTCTTCTAAAAAGGAAAAAACGGAAAAAAACCCATTATTTTCTTTAAAGCACTGTTGCTAAGATCAAATAGAAAGTACATTGGTGTTGACTTCCCCACATGAAATTGCAGCTGATCTTTGATGGAACACACACATTTATCACAACTAATTTTCCTATTCTCTTACATATGACTTGTATTACAACTTCTTGAGTACACACTGTATTATTCAGTGGTTCTTTCTTGAAGCAGAACTTGAGACTCTATTTTTCTGCCTAGAGGTGGTTGCTTCATAGTGAAACTATGTTCTATGAAATGCAGACTACTACTTATTAAAAATCAATTAATATTAAAAAAAATCTCTAGATGTTTTCCTTTAGAAATAATTTTAAATGCTTGGATAAAATAAATTCAAGTAGGATATCTTTTTTCAGTTTAGCATTCCCCCTCCGCAATAATATACAGTTTGATGACTTGCCTTTTTCAAAAAAGTATCATTGCAGAAAAGTAGGAAATGGATTTTGTAATGTACAAGGTCAGCTTCCAAGTTTATCTTTTCTTTCTTTGCTGTGCCTTTAATGTCTTTATATTTTTCCACACTTTCTCTGACTTTGTATCATATCATAACATACTATGTCTGAATTTAACATGGAAGGTATTTATTTCATTTTTTAAATCATTAAAGGTAATTACAGCTTACTATTGATTGAAGCATCCAGTTAGAGGTACCTGGGAATTCTCTGATGAAATAGAATTCTGATGTAAATCACCTATTCATCAAAAATGAAATGTTTCATTTAAATGTCAGATTCCACTAACAAACACCAAAACACATTCAAATTTCTGTTGGATAAGATACTGTTTTTCTTAACATTTTTTACAAAGGGCTTTTAACAACCTACTTTATTTTGCTTTAGCAACCCAAAGTCTGTGTTTCTAAGGAGTATCTGTCATGTACTGACCACTGAGTCAGCAGAGACTCCAGGCTTCCAGGATCCCTAACTTCAGGTATTCCAGGTTACATACATCAGACAGGTATGCAAGATAACCTGACTTTCAAACACCACTGATCCAATGCATCCTTGCTATGTATTCCACCCCAGAGTTTTGATATACAAGCTTTCAAGTTTCAAAGTTAATTTCTGCTATTGAATTAGCAGCTGTTCCAGAGTTCTTCAAGCTAAACAGAGAGATACGGGTGCTAAATATTCTGACAGGGCTGGAGGGATCTTGATATCCTTGAGATACTTCTTGTGAACAGACTTCCGGTAGTTTCCAAATTTCACACTGTGGATCTTCGAAGTTTCAGACATTCAGAAATATATTGACAACATTAGACTTCAACTTTCATAAATAAATAACAAAAAAGAAAGTAATTCACTAGAAGATTTTTAAAAATAATGACTATTATTTCAAGTCAGAGTATGGTAAGCTAAATCAAATTATTCAAGAACAAGAATAAAAGTATGTATATTGACATTTCCCATAGGAAAAAACATCTAGTTGCCATCTGTTTATATATCTACCCTGGAAACAACACAAAGCTTTAAGGAGACTGTATGTTACATGTAACAAAAAGACTCCATCTCATCACGGAACTGTCACCTGAACTAATAAGAAAATTGCTTGTATTTTATTATACAAATAAAAATATGTATTTTTTCATAGCTGCATGATCTAAAGAAAGAGCGAGAATCCTGCAGACAACTATAAGTGACCTACAGTATTCTTGATTTTATAAATAGTGCTACATACCTGCGCTCTGACAATCTTATTCAGATAGCTATCAAATTTCTTGGTAATCTCTCAGGTAACTTCCAGTATATGTTTCTAAGATGACATATTCTTGGATGTTCTACATTTCAATTCAATACGACTATAACTGGTTCTTTGAGAGAGCAAAAAATTCAGAGAATCATCTAGTTTAATTATATTTAAGAAAGAAAATCACCTGTTCCCGTCACCCAGCAACTCAGTTGTTTCTCAGATGTTGTAAAGTGGAATTTGATCATTTAATATAGAGCTCCTACATGGTGACATCCCATCTTGTTTCAGAAGGAATTAGGATGAATCTCACAAAATTCTATCTCCCAAAGTTCTGTGTAAAAACCGTGGTTAAATTTGGGCACATTTCATTTTCAGAATCCCGTATGTTGCAATGTGGACTTTCCTTCGTTAATTTGCAGTCCAGCACTAACCCAGAATATAGCATCTACCCTTGATAGTTGGAAGAGTGGATCCACAATATTTCTTATATCAAGACTCAGTCATTCTCTCCCTTGAATGCTCCTGCTGGTATTCTACTTCGCATAAAATATCAAGTCAGAAAATGGAGCTATGGAATGAATGATTCTAGTGGGTGGTGGTATGGACAAGTGAGAAGTGAGAAAGTTTCTTTCAAATAATTGTAGTGTTTCTGAGAATAAGAAGAGGAATTAGTTCTTTCAGGAAGTAAGACTAATCCCCATAATATCCACATTCATCACAACATACCAAGGCACTTGTTTCTGTTTTTGTTAATTACCACCTCCTTAGGCTAGATTCTTTAGGTTTCCTCTTCCATTGCATTCACTTGCCAGAGCTGGAGAAAAAACTACCTGTGTGTCTCTTGTGATTAAAACCCCACTCAAGGACTGAGGCTTCAGAAACCCTTGAGGTTTTCAGGTGTTTTTATATTCTGCAGTCTGTCTTCATGGAGTTCCCTGAAAAGCAGCAGCAGTTAGGGAAAAAAAAAAAAAAAAAAGAAAATTAAAGAAAGTTAGGTAGAGAGGAAAAAAAGCAATAATAAGATAAATAAGGAAGAACTTATTTCACACAGCTATCTTCTCAGAATACTTAACACAGTGTACAATGCTCCTAACTTAGAAAGAAGTTGAAGCATACTTTAAAAAACAACTCACAGCAAAATATGTTTCTTGTAGGTCCCCACCAATTTTTCTCCACCGACTCAACTTCTTCAGGTCTTCATTCACGTCAGCTTTTAAACTGACTGGCTCATTGTGTTTTGCAAATGGTCCCTTGTTTAGACAGCTCTTTCTCTTTTCTTTGCACTTTCATGAGTATAAATACTTCTCATTCCTGTTCTTTTGATATGAATTATAAACTAAGAGTCACTATGAATTTAGGCCTAAACCTAGTGAACAATCTCTGATGTAACTTGTCAGTTAAGCCCTGATGAACCTATTGAAATCAATGGGAAGGCTCACATTCAGTGAGTCTCTTCAGTGAGAACTGGATCAAGACCTTAGCAACATTTAAAACATTCACTTGGTTTAAGTTCCAGATGCAATATTGTATCCACAGAATTGACGGCAGTAAACCAGACAGGCAGAGCTGAGTTAGGACCACAGTGAGCTATTAGTGCATTCATCAGTTAAGATCGTAGAAGTAATAAAAGAATGTAACAAAGTAAGTAACGCAGAGAAAGATTCAGTCGTTGTATGAAGTTTCTTACACCAGCTAGTCAGACCTGACAGCATGGTGGCTTGGTTTGTTTGTTCAGGGTTTTTTGTGGGATATTTTTCTGGTTTTGTGGGGTTTTTAGCCTTAAAATCAAACAAAACTAAATATAGCATTTTCACAGCAACACAAAGACATGTTCTGATAAAGGCTACAATAATAATCTAATTTAAAATATTGTCAATATTTCCATCGCACTTAGAGTAGACCTTATCACTTCTAATGTTAATTTCAAAAAAAAATGTGTTCAGTCAAAACTGGTTGTTTCCTGTAGCCAGTAGTTAAGGGTAGGCACTTCTAGATATGCCTAACTCATTGTCTCCTAAAGGTGTTTTCTCTGCTGTCTGACTAGGGTAGCTAGATGTTAACCTTTCAGATAGCCAAAGTTATTACACTGATGGAAAATTTTCTGGTCATTCATTTGCTTTACCAGGTATTTATTTATCCAACTTACTCATAAAGTGTATTTCAATATGCATCTCACTTACATAGCTGAAGTAAATACAGTAGTACAAGAGATGTACAGCAACCAAAATGAGATATGTTCTTAGTTGAATTTTCAGAACAACTGAAACGACCCAGAGATTCTGTTATAGAAGTAGTCTCCTGGAGGAAAAAACTTCCCTTACTAGTGAGAAAAAAAATTTTGGAAGGGCTTAAAGGAAGTCAGTGTAAGAAGAGCAGAAAGGAAGTAAAAGAAGAAAAACAACAGTTCTTTCACCAGTGTGTTTGAATAATAAAGCAGGAAACTTTGAATTAATGCTATGAAACAATGACATGATTTTGTTGATCAATACAGAAGAGATGCCTGTGTTGGTGAAATGCAAGTAATTCTGAAATACATTCTAATATGAGTCCAGAATCATGGTATTTGAAGAAGGACATTTTTATTGGAATTGGAAAGAAGTTTTTAACAAAGGTCTAGGAAAAGAAAAGAGCAACAGTTTGCTGAGAACATATGAATGAAGATGGATTTTGGAGGAGGGAAAAGAAAAGCGGCTATTACTTTTGTTATTATCCTCAATTACAGAGACTGAAATTATTTCATATGAGAAATTTTCGGTGATTTACAATAGAGGTTTGGAAGAAGGTTCTTGAAGATTATAAGAGCAAAGAATTTCTGCTGTTTTCCCCATTCTGTTCCATCCCATTGTGTCTGAGTGTTTTGCATGGTGAATGACTTCACTTTTGACAGAATAATGTTCAAATCAAAGTGAGTCTAAAGGAAGAAACTGGTCTTACAAGTGATCCTTATATATAAACAAAATTGCTTAGACTATCAAAGGTACTCCAGCATGTACTCAGAATTTAGTAGAGTACATGCTGGCATACCTCTACATAGTCTTCAGTACACATTATAGTCTGCTGTTTAATGACACATAGAAAAATCACAAGAGAAGAACAGCCAAAGGGAAGAATGAAGCTAGGTTTTTGCTATTTCTCTGGAAGAAAGCAAACATTGGAACAAAAATACAGGCAATACGTATCCCCAAAATGCCATAGATCTCAGTTTCAGCAGCGAACAACCTCCAGCATTGATTTCTTCCTGTTCCTACCTGAACTCCCTAATAAGTAGGCTTCAGTGTCACAGGTCACCCTCTGCTGATAGAAGAAAGAGGTTTTCTGCTTAGGGAGCACCCATTTCATAAATCAAACTACAAAGGATATGAAAATCAGCTTTTTCACTCCCTGAGTAATGATTAGTAACAAATAAATCAAACAACAGACTCTTCTCTTAGTTCTTCAATGATTGACTGAGGTGTCTGGTGCTTAAGGGTTCATTTGTTTTTGAAACTCCATTTTTACACAGTGTCCTAACTATCCCTTTGATACAAGTGTCCAAATGTCAAAAAGAAATACAGGTTCAAGTGTGGCCCTCTCGCTTTACTGCCTCTTATTGTCTCACAAAGATATTTTCATGTTGAAAATATATCAGCTGTTGTGGACTCTTTACTTCAGTTGCTTATACTGTTTTTTTGGATGGTATGTAAGGAGCATAGGCCCTGACCCATTTAGATGGTTAACAGCTAAAATGTCTTCCAGGAACAAGCCAGCTCATTCCAAGTTATAGGATACTTAAATACCTTTTTTTTGATCTAATCTTCAACATCAAATTAGATAGCAAAGTATAAAATTTTGGTGCTTTGCAAGCACACTTGATTTGGTAATAAAAACAGCGTTATAAAACTGCATAACTAAAAATTCTCATTTTTCCAGCCACTTAATATTTGATTAGGCAAAAGTAACTCAGCAGGATCAACTGATAAACACCAGGAGCCTGTGATACGAGAGTAGATAATCTAATAGGTATTTTTGAGTTAAAATCTTTCAATGTATGAGGTCCAGGAAATTGCATCAGATGTATTTAGGTTAGACTCATAATGAGTTACACAGGCAAGAGATGTCATGGTGCAGGTAGTCGTACTGGAAATACTAATGAGATATGAGTGATAAAGGAAAAAAATATGGTTCTAAGTGTAACATCTATTAACATATTTAGGCTCTCAGATTCTGCTTAGAACTCTCCTAACATCAGATTGATTTCCTGAAATCGATTAAATCAATGTGCAGCTTGAAACCCAAACAGGAGTCAGAATTCTAAATCTGTCTTTGGGACTGGGCCTGAATTGCTCCATTATGGATATTTGAATATATTTTATGTTGACACACCTACAATTCCAGTCTCTGGCTTATGAATATATTAAGTCCAATACCAACTATATTTATGGCATTTGATGTCAGACTGTGAACACTACCTCCTGCTCAACAACCTCCAGTGTGATTTTCCATTTTGTCTCACTGAAATAAAGGAAGAAAGGAAACTGTCTTGTGAGTCTTTCATCTTATAGACAGCTGATCATATCGTTAACACTTTTCATATTCGTTTGTCTTGATGACTGACTATAGTAAAAAGATTGTCTTCCCTTCAACATATGATAGAGCAGCACTATTTTCCCAGGAATGTATTGATCTGGTGAGGAGTACATTTATTAAAACATAAGCCGCATCAACTTGCTGGCTTGTGCAAATGGTGTACACTTTAACCAATTAAATAGTCATGAAGAAGAAAAAAATCAATATTTCTTGGATCTTTCTACTCCAGACTTTGCCAGCAAACTGGTCTATATATTTATGAAATTAATAAACAAATGAACGTAAATATTTTTATTTTGATTTTAAATTATGTATCGGGTCAGAAGAGAAGCTTCACTATTATCTGGAGGAAGATTAACATCGGCAAGGCAAATCTAATGCCATGACTCATAAATTACTATAGTAAGGAAGCTTAATTTATATGAATCAGAATCAATTTCTTTCATTCTGTTTTAAGAAGATCTCACAGTTATTCTTACTCCTGTTTAAAAGTGATTTAATATTAGTTATAACAAGATTTGCAAGGCCAAATTCAGAATGTAATGGGGAAAAGAAACAAAGGGGAACTAAAGAGCAATGATGCATTGGAGGACAGGCCATATTATCATGTTTAAAGGTGGCGTCTCATAAATCCTTCTATTCTCTGTTCTTTCTTGCATTCCTCATTTCTTCCTGTCCACATTTTTTATAGTACTTGGCCTGTTATTTAAGCACCAACTCTCAGGAATTACTAAAAGAAATACAATTTTTATTTTTATGAAGCTGTTTCAGCCCTTATTTCTGACGAAAGGTGTAGAAGACCTTAATATAAGAAGAAGTCATAGCAAAATTCTTATAATAATACATGCAGATCATGTATGGACAGATTTTTAATGAAAACTTCATGGTTTTGGAAAATATTAACTCTGTTTTCAGGAGCATGGATCTAACAACACTACACAAAAAAATCACAAGTAACTTCTGAAAATTTAGACTAGTCTGTTTGTAAAAAAAATCATTCACAAGTAATCAGTGCAACATGGCTGGAGAACCTTTCAGTTGTGTGATGATCTCCATAAATCTCTGTCTTTCACATTGTTCCGTTGGTTAAGAATAATATGGCAATTACATTAGGGGAAAGGTGTAGTTTGGCTGGTAGATGAGTTAATGCTGTAAAGCTCTGTGTGTAATTTCTCATAATTGTTTTAAAGAACTTGAAGAAATGGGGAAGCAGAGTGCTAAAATCACTGACATCAGTTCATCCCAATGAGCTCCCTTTACGCCAGCTCCAGAGAGTTGCCAGTGTACAAATATGGGCTACTGACAGTTTTTTGTCCAGTGCTAGGGAAGATGAAACATTTCTCTAGGAAGTGAAAAAAAACAGCTTAATGACAAGTTAGGTGATGCCAACCATGCATTTCAGAGAGATAATATTTCAATATGTAATTCATTGCAACAGAAAGTTAAATGGGTAGGAATAGAGAAGTGATGTAAATTAAAGCTTGTGCTAGTCTGAATGGATGTTACAGGACATTCACAAAGCTATGAACTGTTGTATGCTATAGAATACTCTTTGTAATATCTCCTATAAGAGAAGCCATAGTAGTCACCAGTTGCAAAACACTGCAGCTTATCCCGCTCATCATCACAGCTCCAGAAAGAAGACGGTAACTATGTGAAAGGAGGTTTATTATTCAAAAGGATCTGCTGTCACAGAAACCTTCCAGTAACTGGCTTCCTTTTAGGGGTAATTTCTTTTTTTTTTTTTATTTAACACACATCACTCAAAGCACAAGCTGCAATAATCACGATAAAATATTGGTGTGTTGTTTCTTAGTTAGAAAAGTTGCTTTGAATTTTACTTCTGAACGTTTGTTAAATTTGCACCAACACTGAGGGCTGTGTGCATATTTTATCAGAGATTCTCACAACCAATAAGATGATTTGAAGCTGAACACAATATCTGGATCAGTGATTCAGTCATCTGTGTTCACACATGCACCTGTTTGGTGAAAAGGGCATCTTTTATCCTATTGAGCAGCATATTTACTCAGTCTGCAAGTGCAAATGCATGGTTATGAACCTAGAAGGAGACATGTGAAGGACACAGGCTTTAAAAGGCAGTCATTTCTGTGAATTGACACTAACTTATGATAAACAATTCAAGGGATACAGTTCCCTTGTACATATGTTTGTTACTAAGCATGAAGTTTAACACTCCAATTAGTTTAATCTCTTTAACAAAGATTTTGGATTAAATATTTGCAAGACAAAGTCCTGTAATTAAACCTTTATCTCATTTTCAGTAGCAAAAAAAAAAAAAAAAAAAAAAGGGTTTATCTTTTTCATTTCTGAGTCTGCAAAATGACTTCTAATTACTGAGAAAACCTTCAGGAGCTTCACTGGGTATTGCATTAAACTCTAAAAGATGTCATTATTTTGGTACTGTTGCTGCTTATTCTGTTATTGGTATTGTTGAAAACATAAAACTTGAAGAACGGTGACCATAGCAAAAATAATTTGAGAATCTGTCTCTGTGAGTCATAAAATTAATCATCTGTCTTTCCAAGGGGTAAAGAGTCCCAAAGATCCAGTAACTAAGAAAGATACTGAAGATGAAATCAAAGCTGAAAATAAAGTCATTAAAATCAAAGAAAAAATGAGAGGCACAAGGCGTCTTCAGATAAAGAGAAATTACATACACAATGAGGATCTTATCTGACTTAAATAGATAATAAATAGAAATCTGCAGCTTTCACAGTATGCAAATACATTTTGCAGTCTTCATTAGGGACAAATACATGGTGTGAATAAGGGGGCAGGAAGAATAGCAGAATAATGAAGAGAAATTTTCAGTAGTGTTTTTACTCTGAAAGTGTTGAAAGTGTTACTAAACACAACTTTGTGCATAGCTGTATTAACATATACTGCATTCTCTTCTGTAACATCAAGTTACATTAGGATTAACCCCATTTAAGTCACTAGACCCACTCTGAATTTGTATGAAAAATTAGACACCAGACATAGAAATTTTATCGCCTTGTGTAAGAAAGTCAACCTTATAAGCAGAAACAGAAATATGCAGAGCTACCAATGCATGGAGGACAGACAGGAGAGAAAGCATAGTGGCTTCTTTCCTTGCTTAAACACTGATATAAGAAGAAAAAAGGGCTCACTTTACCATGGCACAGGTCACAGGTGCAAATAATCCCTCTGTTTTTTTAAATTTATTGTTTATCTGCATGCCACTCTGATATTTTAAAGTAATGTTGGTGATTCTTACAAAAACAGTGCTGAACTCGTCACTAGATTCAAGTGTGTGGAAAAAGTCTAGTTTTCTAAGGTCTTATTTTTTGAGGGCTCCATACTGACTGCAGAGGATCCTGCAGTGTTGAAGGGAGCTTACAATAAGTCTCCAATTACTTTCAAAATAGCTGAGTATTAGCCTGAATCTGATTTCAGGATCTATAAACAAGTAAAACCAAGGTTTAACAGCCTGAGAAGTACCTGGGAATTTCATGCTCTAGAGCAGAGTCGGGCAAAGTAGCCTGAGACCAGTTCCAGCTAGAGGGAGACACAGTTATTTTAATTTCTCCACGTGACAAAAAAAAAAAAAAAAAGGGGGAA
>Ga0065711_1001494_pt1 | contig 42850 bp, 19 predicted proteins | sample Hoacrofraction12_FD_59098 | JGI IMG/M metagenome (GOLD analysis project Ga0065711, IMG submission 59098) | Hoatzin crop microbial communities from Cojedes, Venezuela - Epithelial fraction 12 v2 (version 2) | ecosystem: Host-associated > Birds > Digestive system > Esophagus > Crop | place... | reverse complement strand
ACAGGACAAGGGGCAATGGGCACAAACTGAGGCACAGGAAGTTCCGTCTGAACATGAGGAAGAACTTCTTCCCTCTGAGGGTGACAGAGCACTGGAACAGGCTGCCCAGGGAGGTTGTGGAGTCTCCTTCCCTGGAGATATTCAAGACCCGCCTGGACGGGGTCCTGTGCGGCCTGCTGTAGGTGACTCTGCTTTGGCAGGGGGGTTGGACTAGATGACCCACAGAGGTCCCTTCCAACCCCTACTATTCTGTGATTCTGTGATTCTGTGATTTTGGCTGCTGATTTATCCTTCCAGTTACAAGTAAATTGCAAACCCTGTTTCCACAAGGATAGCTTGTCCTCTGGATGGGTTTACTAGAGATTTCTTTATTAGGATAAATGGTATTGTAATACCTCTGGATATATCATTTCTGTGACTAATATTCAAATGCCATGCACAATTTCCAGCACCATTTTCTCCTGGAGAACAATAACGCAGTGAATACTGTAAAAAGAAAAAGTCACCAGAATACTTTAAAATATTTGTTTACGCAGAAATATTAAAGGACTTCCACCCATTCAGTTTAACAAAATAAGTATTACCAGGTTATTTGCTTCTAGTCTATGCTGATGCAGAAAACAGAATCTCGATTAAAAAAAAGAGAATTTTTTCCAAATTATACTTCTGATAAAAACAAAACTTAGAATTGGTTGCTTTACAGATTTAAACTAGAAGACAGGTATAATAAGATATATGCATTTATTGACCACTGCCATGACTTGCTAAGTTTCCATTGATGTCTTTAGCCATGAAAATTTGTAAAAATATTTGTTTGGTTTTCTGGAAAATACAGAGCTGAAAGACTAGTTCCAAAAGATGTTGTACCAAGACAAAAATATATCATATGAAATAATGCAGTTAGTGGCGAACACTGATATGCAATGATTACACAGTTTTAAGCACAGTATTTTCTCCGTGTCTAGCTTGATTAATCAGCAAATGGAGTATGTGTACTTAACAATATACCACTCCTGAGTTGTCATATAAAATATAACTGGTCACTTCTGACACATTTTAACCCGAAGGAAGGAAGGAAGGAAAGAAGAAAGGAAAACCAAAAAATATGTATTAAAACTCTAATACAGTTCATAAATATCTGTTACTTAATTTTTAAATTATGGTAATTATTTCCAGAACCAGATTATTAATTTAAGATACAATTCAGGAAATAGTGTTAAAGAATGGAGGATCCTTTTAGAACCTTTTAGTGCAATGTTTTAAGGCTGTAAAGATTTACATGCATGTCTGAAACCAAAGCTAGAAAGAAAGCTTATCCTTAGTTTGAGTTCATAATCATAGATTAATTGTTCATATAACTCAAACATTTAAAACTATGAAATCTACAAATATATGTTATTCATTATGCAGCTTCATGTTTTATAGACAGGAATTATCCTCTACTTTCTTCCGGTAGACTAGGTAAAACTGATTTTACTTTCAAAACAGCAACATAATGAGTAGGACAAATATACCAGATGTGTCAGTTTCACGTGTTTTAGAGCATGGGTTTATATGCTGCAATCATCCACTCCAGTGTGTAATGAGGAAACACTCTGTTCATATATTAGAACTTACAAGGCATTCTAGAGATTGCTGACAAACAAGCTTTAAAAGATTTAGAAACTCCTTTGAGATAAGCATTATACTTTCAGTCTAGTAAGGTCAGCAGTAGAAAACAACTCCTGCAAGAAATGATGGACATAAAAAGAATGAAGGATACTTCAGAAAGTATGTAGGAGGTAAAAAGCCCTCTTCCTATAACTTGCTTGCTTGTGTTTTTGCAAGGTGAACAATTTCCAACATTAATGTTACAGTAGTAGAAGGTATGAAATTTTGTACAAAATCTAGGTAACCTTGAAGCTAAAATAAGCAGCCATCCTTGAAATGATAACTATTCAGGAAGTATGATAAATACATAAATTATGTATTTTTTTATTTAATGATTTTATGTTTTGAAATCTTCTGATTTAAAACTGTGTAGGGAATTTCACACAGAGTCATACTGTACAAAACTGTCTTACGGATAAAAAGCAGTAGCAAAGACTATTTCCTGGGAAAAAAAACATTATTATTTAAAAACACATTAGTGTACAAAATTTGCTGAAACTTACTGAACATCTGGGAACTTTCATATTCCCTTAGCAAGTTTGCAGATGACAGCAGACAGACCATCATGCTGCCATCCAGAGGGACCTTGACAGACTGGAGGAATGGGCCGACAGAAACATAATCAAATGCACTGAGGAGAAATGTCAACTCCTGCACCTGGGGAGGAACAACCCCATGCACCAATACATATTGGGGGCTACCCAGCTGGAAAGCAGGTTGGTAGAAAAGAACCTGGGGATCCTGGTAGACACCAAGTTGAACATGAGCCAGCAATGTGCCCTTCCAGCAAAAGTGTCACATGGTATCCTGGGATTCATTGGACAAGGTATTAACAGCAGGTAAAGAAAGGTCATCCTTACCTTTTATTCATAACTGGTGAGACCGCAGCCGGAGTGCTGTGCACAGTTCTGTCTGGACTCCTCAGTACAAGAGAGACATGGACATACTGAAGAAAGCCAAGCAAAGGGCCACAAGGATGATGAAGGGATTGGAGCAGCTCTCCTATGAGGAAAGGCTGAGAGAGCTGGGAGAAGCCTCAGGGGAGTTCTCATCAATCTATATAAATACCTGAAGCGAGGGTGCAAAGAGGACAGAGCCAGGTTCTTTTCATTGGTGTCCAGTGACAGGACCAGAGACAACGGGCACAAACTAAAATTTGGGAGGTTGCCTCTGAACATCAGGAAGCACTTTTTTTTAGTACTGTGTAGGTGCCTAAGCACTGGCGCAGGTTGTTGAGAAAGGTTGTTGGAGATATTCACAAGCAGTGTGGACACAGTCCTGAGCAATCGGATCTAGGTGGCAAAGCTTGAGCAGGGCTTATGGACCAAATGATCTCGAGGGCCCTTCCAAGTTCAGCCACTCCGTGATGTTGTGAATTCTTCCTTTTTTTAGAATTCAGACGATTTTATGTATTTTTCTGTTTTCATAGAATTTGCAGCAAATCTAGCCAGTTTGGTGACACAGAAAAAAGTTCTGGCAGGCTTACAGAGTAGGGTAGGAGAAAGTTAAATGATGTGCTTGTCTGTAGAGTCATTTGCAAACACTAATTTCAGTCTGTTTTTTGGAGATTTTGTCACCTAAAATTCACTGCTGTATATGAAGTCATTATAACATGAATTCAAGAATTCATAAGAAAAAAATAAAAGCATGTGCCTCTGAATGTTTTCATTTTACAGAAAACATGATTCAGATTCAGGCTCAGAATTTCAACAGGTACAAATGATTTGGGATATATTTGTTCATAGAAAATCCTGTGTTCCCATTCTTTAGTCACAGAAGCTTTTCTACACAGAATAAAAAGTCGTCTACAGCAGCATTTACTTCCAGCTAATCTCACACAAAACTTCTGTGTGCGTGCATCCATAACACATAATTGACTAAAGGTGGCAAATGGCTTCACCGTTTTCAACTTTCACTTTAAACTGTGGTGCCACTAAACACTACTCACTTCAAGAGCAGTGAAAACCATTAACTGCTCTTTTCCTTTGGCCTTTAGTAGTTAGTTTGTTATTATTGCCTCTATTGTTAAGATGCTTGAACTTCTGCCTTAAAGTGCCTTAAAAGATAACTTGCCATGGCAAAATGTTGTAAAAGTGCAGAAGATTGGTTTCACTGGTTGTCTCCCACCTTTCTTCTGACACAATGGACTGCCTTGACTGAAGCTGTCAGTTATCAATCCTAATCGTCTGCCATGCTTCATGTCTCTATTTCCAGCCTCTTAGCTACAATATGCATAAAATCTATTTGATGTATTTGGAACAACCACTCACATGCCTGAGACAAAAACACATGTCCTGAGCTGCAGTTAACAACTTCCTGAAAGTTATTGCTTAGAATTCCCCTTTTTCTTCTAGTAGTCAAATATTTTAAAACAATGTGGCAACTGAATCTCCCAGAATTAACCATTTGTAGCATTCTTACTTCAAAGAAGTGTCTCAATAACTGAATAACGGACAAAAGAAGCAAGATAATAATTGTGCACCATCCCCTCCTTTTTTGTTGCACTTCTGGTACTCTGGAACAGCGGAAGAGTAACTAACTACTAGAAATCGATACCATAGTCAATGGAGCTACATCCCTGGAAACCAGTGACTCAAAATGTGTTATCTTCACATTAGAGAAATTCTATCTCCTCTCTTAAGTTTTTGCCTTAAAAGTATATATCAGCTCTTAAAGATTAGGAATATGCAACCCCTCTCTTACAAACTTAATGCAAATTCTAAAAAGGCATTAGAAGTAAGTAGCTTGGTGATCTTTGTCTTTTAATATGAAGCCCAAAAAGCATTATTTTGCATTGCTACCATTGGTACCAGCAGTAGTCTTTTCCATTCATTACTTCTGCTTGGCCCTGAAAGCACTTCAAAGAAGATGCTCAGGACTGACTTCATTCATTCTTGTGGTCCTTGAGATTATTCTCATTCATATCAAGTTGTCGTGTCCCATTTTCACCACAGAAGGAAATAGTCTTGAGTCTGGAGTCTAACTTGGAAAAATTAGACATATTTGTGTAATATAAATTCTGTAGTTCAAGTGTAATACCGCATGCAAGACACACATGCTATTTAGCTTACTGTAAAAGTGACAGATCAGACAGATTCCTTACAATGGGATCATCAGTAAACAGATAGTTGATTTTCCTTCTCTATGCTCAGGACTTGAGTTTTGCCTTGTTTTGAATTTTCATTTGTCTGCATTTGGCCTGTTCTTAAGGGGAAAACAATAGGACCTTTACGTTAACAAAAAAATTCATATAGATGAAAGTTGAGAGTGTTTTGTTTGTTTGTTTGTTTGTTTTAATATTATTAGATATTTTGAGGTTCTTCTGCTACACAAAAGACATTAGGTACATGTCCACGGTAAAATTTTGCAGTGTGTATTGGGTATACTGAAAGCCCAAGTCACCGTGGCTCAAACCCTCAGAGGTTTTTAAGTGTTGAACTCCTGCTTGCTTCAGTGACCAAATGAGACAGAAAATACTGAAGCAACCAATGTAGTAAGATCTTCTGTAAATTTTGCTCCTAGCTCCTTCAGGTACTGAAACAAAGTACCTTTTATGCTTACAGACAGATATGTTCAGATCTGGGAGAATCTTTATCAATTCACTGTAGCATTCTTTTCACAAATATTGAATCATATCATGTAATAAAAATGTGTTAGTACGGGCCTCATCCTTTACAGCTACTTTCAAAAATTATATACAGTTACTTGTTTTCAAGGAGTACAACGAAAAAATTGCTTTTGTTACTGTATCTTACTAAATGTACTATGGTCCTTTAATGAAGTACGCAGATACGTTTTCTGTTACATAAACTGTGTTTTGTAGAGCTTCTCTTGGGGAACATAATCGGGCAAGCACAGTTTAGATGCTGTTTGTGTTTATTAAGACTAATGAAAAGGGAACAAGCTATCTCAGCAGTCAATTGCCCTTCTTCAGCATTTATACTGTAATTCTTATAAGAATCAAGTCTCAAAGCATATAAGCAGAAGAAAGAATTAACTGTGAATATTTTTGTCATGCTTAAACATGGATCTGAAAAAATGTTTCCTTTACATATACACACATACAAATATATACATATATGTGTATATATATAGATATATATGCTTGAACATATACATACAAATACATCCATGCAATATTTAACATTTTGGTTCACAGTAGCATAATACCACGACCAAAGAAAAAAGAAAAATAAATACACATAACTTTACTCTGGGTGGATATATGAACTGGTAAATTGGAGATGAAACTGTTAAAGCACATTAACAAAAAAATATATGTATTTTAACGTTATTACTAAGACTTGTAATCTACTGTCATTGCAGAGAGGATATTTATGAACAAATAAGAAACCCAAGCATTACCCACCTATCAATGTCTCTTTGTAAATAAGATATCTTCTTTGTTATAATCATGAAACTAATACAATAATGTCAAAACAGTACAATTATTACAATAATTTTTAAAATGTAATGCTATATATAGTGTCAAAAATTTATATATTTTGTACTTTCATATCATAAAAATTTTATTCATTTTTATTCATATTATAATACATTTACAATATCATGGGGTTTTTTTTTTTCAGTTACAGAAAAGGAGTTTTAAAAATGCTTTGTGAGGATAGCTTCCACATCTATGAGTTTATAGACTTTACCGCCCTAGGTAAGAACTCCTATGATGCCAGTCCAGAAAAGTGTTAATACCCATGCTTCACTCTAGTTAGACTGAATTAGAAACCTCCAATCAGACAAGAAAAATGGGAAAAAAAAAGATTTCAAAGCCAGAAAAAGTTGTGCAAAACATTATTTACCTTTTGTAGTAATCATATTAGTATTAGCACGCAAGTAGTATACTGTCCAATAAACACTGCAAATTAGAAGTGGATGTTTTAGCCACATCGCCTGATTGTTATTCATCACAGCTACAAGATCAGTCAAAGATTTTTACAACACGAAATAAGTTTTACAATATGTAATTTATGAAGAAATACTTCTGAAGAAGTAAGAAAGGGTGTTCGTAGAGGTGATTTCACAGGACAGCAGGATAGCTCAAAATACTTGGAATTCAAAGCATCTTCCTTTCAATTTCATTACATTTGTCCTGCAATGATTTGATTTTTTTTTCAGTCCATTCTGCCTTGCAGTGGCCTTGCAGAACCACTATGCCATATATCTTGAACAATATGGTTCCTATTATCAGCACCCTCTGATACTTAAAACTATTCTTCTAATCTCATTTAACTATTTTTTTGTGGATGGCATACTCAAAGCACACAAGCCAATTCTAATAATTTCTCACCTTATTTCTTTTAAGAAATTAGCATTCTATTTGATAGAGGCAATTATTTTGCTGTGATAGTTTTGTAAGTGACATTGTAAGATCACTTTAAAAAAACCAACCCTACACTATTATTCTTCATTATGATAACGAAATGAAACAAACAGCACCTAGATCAAAAAGTCATTAATATTTATTTGCAAAAGTTTCATTTTCCCACATGGAATAATACTCTACAAAGCTTTTTATTCATTGGCTTGAAAAAAAGATGTCAGCAAAAAACCAAAGTGTCTTTGCTTCACAAGTCTAAAAGGACATTTAGTTTGAAACGCCAAGCATTCAAAAAGTATGAAATGCCAAAATTTAACAATTATATAAATATTAGGATTTTTATTTAATAATTAATTTTTTCCTATTGCATTTCTGAAATACTGGAATTATTTCATTTCTTTTTAGATCTTACATATCTAGAGTATATTTCCATGCCTTACTTAGTCCATCCCTCAGTAACATGAATATGGCAAACATAGAAACACAGAATCACAGAATCACAGAATGGTTGAGCTTGGAAGGAACCACAGTTCAACTAGTCCAACAGTCATCTAGTCTAGATCACCTGCTCGAAGGATGGTCAGCTACTGCAAGTTACTCCAGACCATGTCCAGTCAGATTTTGAGTATCTCCACAGATGGAGACTTTACAACTTGTCTCGGCAACTTGTTCCAGTGCTCGACCACCCTCAGAGTTAAAAAGTGTTTCCAGTATTCAAATCAAATTTCTTGTGTGTTAATTTCTGTCCATTGCATCTTGTCTTGTTAGTGGGCACCACTGGAAAGATTCTGTCTCCACCTTCTGCATTCCCTTCCATCAGGTGTTTATACACACTGATAAGACCACCCCCAAGCTTGCTTTTCTCCAGGCTGCACACTCTCAACCTCTCCTCATATGGATGATGCTCCAGTCCCTTGATCATCTTTGTGTCCCTGTGCTGAACGTTCTCCAAGTAAGTCAATATCTCTTTCTTGCACTGGGGAGCCCAGAACTGGACTTAGTACTCCATATGTCCTCCATCTACTGTACTCCAGTACTCCACCCGTCCCGAGTAGAAGGGGAAACATCACTTCCTTTGACCTATTGACAGTGCTTTTCCTAACGCTGCCCAATATGTTGCTAGTCTTCTGTGCCACAAGGGTACACTGCTTGCTCACGTTCGACTACATGTCCACCAGGATCCCCAGGTCCTTTTCTGCACAGTTGGTTTCCAGTTGGCTGGCCTCCAGCATGTATTGTTGTTTGGGGTTATTCCTCCACAGGTGAAAGATTTGACATTTCTCCTTGATGAATTTCATGACATTCCTGTTGGCCCATTCTTCCAGCCTGTTGAGGTCCCTCTGAATGTCAACATGACTCTCTTGTGCCTGCAAATTTGCTGAGGGTGTACTCAGTCCCATCAACCAGGTTGTTAATGAAGCAGCTGAACAGGATTAGTCCCTGGGGTACACCACTAGTGACTGATCTCCAGCTGGATTTTGTGTTACTGACCACAACCCTCCAAGCCTGGACATTCAGCCAGTTTTCAATCCACCTTACCATGTACTTGTCTAATCCATACTTTGTCAGCTTGTCTATAGGGATGTTACGGAATAAAGTGTCAAAAGTTCCATTCAAGTCAAGGTAAACAACAGCAACTGTTCTCCCCTTATCTGGGCAACATCCTCTCTGCCTAACTTAATCCACTACTTTTCCTGAAACTGTAGATGGCTAAAGAAACTAGTGCCCAAGATCCTTATGTAATTTAGGAAGAGACAGGGAGGACTGAAGGCCTTTAAGGGCCATCCTGCTGCCTAAAGTTAGTCACCTGAGTTAGTGTAAAGACTGCAGGAACTTCCTAAGGAATCTTTCACCTGGCTACTAAAAATAAAGGTGCAAGACAGGTACCCAAGACAAATGGACTAAAAGAACACTCAACTTTAACATGTGTAGTTTCGGCAAGGTCATTGACGGAACAAGTCAGAGTCCCAGAAATTAATAGTATTAGCCCAGTCTCAAAGTGGAGACACAGAGAATTTAGTTGGCGAACACTCGCGATTTTCAGGTAAGATCATCACTGACTACATTTCTAGTTTTGTTCTGAAGAACAAAACTACTAGAGTTTCTCAGTGTAACAGATTTATAAAGATGTTGTTACTAATATGAACTAATAAAATGTATTATTTCCTGCTTTCAGACAGAGTATTTGTAAAGTTTTAAATCATCTAAGTGATATGAGTGATTCTCAGCCTGAAGCAAGCAGCTGACATAAAAATTTCAGCTCAAAATACTTAAAGATATAAGTTAAAAGTAACTTCCAATGGAGATTGTTGGCAATCTTAACTATTATCAATACAGCACAGATTGTAATGGGAAGTGTTTATTTATATATCCTGTGGCAGAAATATTGGCACTGCAGAACTAAAAGTTGCTGTGGTAATGGAAACCTTGAGGAAGCAGAAAGATCTCTCTCAAAAAACTAGGGGGAAAGGTATATATCTTCAGGATATCACTTTAGAAGCCTTAATAAATGTAGCAATCACTGTATAAATATAAATGCTACTTTGTACAGAGTGAAGAAATCAATGAATTAAAACACCATACTCACTAATAGCCAGTTCAAGCACACACTAGTACCTGTGACTTACCTATTGACCAGTTTAAGTGTTTGCAAGGCTGCGCTGCAACCTCTATCAGAAATTGAAATTTTAAAAAATCACTGCTATAAAACAATAACAAAACAATTTCTCTGTAAAAGTTAGTTTAAAAGAAAACTTCTGAAATGTTATCTACTTTAATCACACATCTGTTCATCTCACTAGTCCATGCATGTCTTCACCTTCTAAAGTATTCATACGGTTGAAGTATAAAGAAACGCTATTCTACTTCTGTCTACACATTTAACACCAATGAGACACTGAGACTACAAAAAGATTCACATGTTCCTAAATGATGCAGAGCCTATATTGACATTCATTAGGAATATCAACTGTTTATTTTTCTGACAGTCAGAAAACCACCCATGTTAAGGAGCTCAACTGCACAAGGCTTCATGCATTTTAGACCTTTCTTTTTACCCTACCAACTGGTTTTATAAAGATTTTCATGCAGGAAAAATGTGCATTATCTGTCACATAAGTGTTCTTTAGAAAGCTATTTTAAGAAATGAAAATTGCCACTACATGTTTCTGCACATTCACAAGGGATGCTCTCCTGAAGTCAAGATGTGTAAGGCCTGATCCTGAAAGGTTGGCAGAGCAAATCCTCCTCCTTCTTTTCTCCTTCAGCTGGTGAAAAAAGAAACCTGGAGGGTTGGCAAGATTAAAGGCTCCCTTTTGCCTTGAAAGCATGATGAAAAATTTGTTGATCGTCATCTGTAAAACACTGAACTCTACTGGACATAACTAAGAGCAGGAATTTGAGCCAGGAAAAAGAGATCAGTGAGTCCTAAGTACATACCACAGAGAACTAAATAGTGAGGCAGCAGTAAAGTTCTGTAATGAGGATCTCAAGGGACCTGTAGGTCCCATTCCTTCTAAGTCATGGAAAAGAAAACACAGGTTAAAGTCCATCCAAAACCCAACATTAAATGGTAGCAACTCTGCACTTTAAGGACTCTTGGTCATCAGAGTAACTCTCTGGCTTTTATTGCTGAGAGGGAAGATCAATTCTTTTTCTGTTCTGTTTTCGTATGCAGGGCTGAAAAAATGAAAAAAAAAAAAAGATAAGAAGAAAACAAACCCACAATAAATTAATAATCAAAGAATGTAAAAGGTTTGTTTTTTCAGCTCTGGAGTAATATCCTAAGGACTGCATTATGCCATATTTCTCTTTTTAACATTTGATCAGATTCCACTCTGAATTTTGAAATCTTTGTACAGACAAGTCTGTTCAATTCATTATGTTTTTGTAAATACTATTTTGAAGGAATAAATATTTTTCTGTTCTTTGAATATTTAGCATGTCTCTAATAGCCACCAAATTCTAAATTGCAGAAGTTAATCCTTTCATATTAGACATTTTGTTCTCTGTTTATGGCCCTAACTTTTTCTTACATGGTAAAATCAATTTCAGCTTGTGATTTATCATCATTTGTGAAGAGCAAAATCAATGTATGAATTATTTACAAAACAACAAGCAACCACTCCTAAATATTTTATTCTCAGTTATACATTTCACTGGCTTTAGTGTGGGTCCTTGCATTATATTTTTTTATTATTTAGAAGACTGTAATGAAATTAAAATAAATAAAAGAAAAAATGACAGAGAACATCAGGTGCATTTTCTGATTATCAGTGTGGATTAACATTATTTATTATATCAGTGTATACATGTGAATAGGTGGAACTTAGAGTCCTTCCGTTCTCTGTCCTACTCAGAGACTGAAAGACCACACACCTCAGCAGATCAAGAGGACTCATTTCACCTAACCGTAGTTGCCTACAATGTAGATGTAAATTGTCTAAGTAACCACTGTAGATGGTGGCGATAGAATTGATAGAATAAATGGGACAAAAGGCTGAGAAGATTCACTCCTGAAACTCTGGTAACCCTATTGATTAGTTCTCCACTAAATAGAATAGCAGTACAGTATATCTCTGCTCAGACATGTCAGAACTGGGGCAGATGTCATTGCCCACATTCTAGACGAATCCTGTTCCAAAAGGGAATATTAATGTTTTTCATGTAAAGAAATTCTAAGTGAGGAGGTTTCATATTGGAACTTGCACATTTCCATTTTGGCCACTATAAATGTGAATGTGTGTAGATACACAAGTGCATACAGATTTTTTTATATAAAAAATCTGTATATATATTGTACTGGTTTTCACTGGAATAAAGTTAATTTTCTTCATAGTAGCTTGTATGTGGCTATGTTTGGATTTGTGATGAAAACAGTGTTGATAACACAGGGATGTTCTGATTATCACTAAGCAGCGCTTACACAGCATCAAAACCTTTATCTTCCAAGTAACCATTAGACTAGATGGAGCCCTGCTTTCCCGGAGATGGCTGAACACCTGCCTGTTGATTGGAAGTGATGAATGAATTCCTTGTTTTGTTTTGTTTGCATGGGCAGCTTTTGCTTTACCTGTTAAACTGTCTATTTCAACCCATGAGTTTTCTTGATTTCATCCTTCTGATTCTCTGCCCTAACCGTCTCGGGGAGAGAGAATGAGCAACTGGATGGTCTTTTGCTGCTTACTGGGGTTAATCCAGTTAGTTTTAGATAAATAATTTCTTTCATAAAAAAGACTGAAGTGGAACCTATATTAGGTCATTTGTTTTGCTATCTGCATAATTAAATTCCTATAATCTGACGAGTCATGCTGTTATAGGCACATCAGAATGAAAAATAGGTGCAAGACACCACTTTGATTTCCATTACCTTCTTTTAGGATGGACATATTTTAAACATGCTTTTAAATGTTTACTTGAGTAGGGAATTAATGATGAACTGGGATCAGAATGTCTTCTTTTTTCATCTTGGTAAGAGAGAAAGCAAGTCAGCAGTGGTATGATAACTGCAGTGAATAATCTTGTTTTATTACAAAATCAGATTGATGTTTTATCCTCTTTGACAAGACGTGATGATTTCTGAATGTAGTCAAGGGTTAGAGTATCAGTTTCTGTGGATGACACCTTTGTTTTTCTAAGATGTATGGGTATATGACTGGCTAGATGATTTTTCACATGGCAAATGTGACAGAGCATGAATCATAAAGCCCCAGATACTAGTGCTGCATCCGATCTGCTGCACAGAAATAATGAATTTTTTTAACCAGATGAGGTAACTTTCTCTTTGAAAGTTACCGAAGTATGGGAAAGTATATAGTAGACTTAAAAGTCTACTTACAGAACAGTTTTCTGTTACAGTTACTTTTTTTTTTTTCCACTCTCAAAGGTAAAGAAAATCAGAAAAGGAGGAACATGGTCCTAAAAACTCTGCTATACCTCTCTATAACCATATCCAGCAGCTGAGGCTCAGCCACGTTATTTTCTTTTGTGGTTATGGTACCAGGCTAACCTGGTAAATGGTCGGAGAAGTTCAAGCTCTGCTGGTACATGGGCATGAGGAAGAGGGAGAAAGAATTACTCCCACAATCTGATTTTCTTCTCAGTGTAGCCTCATTATGTGCCTGGGACTTTATATACGTTTTTTACCTAAAATGTCGTAAATACTGCACTGGTAATAATTTAACTGCTTATTCATTTTGACAAAAGAAAAAAAAATTGAAAAAGTTGCTGTTCATTTCAAGCAATATGACGATGTCGTCATGTCCTCAACTTTCACAACAGTCCAGGTTATTCGTTTACATAAATATGAAACTAAATGTGTTGAGCTTAAACCATTTATGTGCATTTAGTTTGCTCATGATCTGCACTTAGCTATTAGCAGGCACTTGAGTACACTTAACATACTGGCTTCTTGGCAGTATAGAGAGATATGATACCATAAATGAATGTAGTGTTCACATTTCAAAACTATAAATAGCACATATTAGAAATGTCTTTCTGATACTAAGTAAGAAAAATCAATAACAAGAGGAACGAATCTCTGGTGCCGGGTTTAAGACAGAACCGTTAGATTGTATTTGTATTATGAGTTAATTTTTTAAAATTCTTTGGACACTAATTAAAATTTCTTCTCCCCAAATTGCGTAGGTCTTATTCTAAAATTTTGGTAAGCTTTATATGGGGAAATCATCTGGATTTGTCTCCACAAGTTATCATCTAGACTCTAGAACAAAATCATAATTTTTCTTCTATGTCAACCAAGTTACAAAATAAGCTGTCCTTTACAGCACAAAATACAAGGATCTCATATGACTTTGTGGGTAGATATAAATGTACATTCAGAAGAACTGGCAGGTTCTATGCATTATATATTATAAATCAGTAAAAAAACCTGTATGCTTTGAGGAAAAATGTAGGTAGAAATGTAGGGATTTATCAATCAAGAATCCCGGCTGTGTTCTGCTTAATGTTGAGATTTCTTCTAAGGATCACCAGTCTGACCATCATCCCTACTGGCTATCATTAAAAATATTTCACTTTCTGTCTAATACTAATCTCTGTCATAAAATAATCTGTCAGTAATTCACTCTCAAATCTGTTCACTAAAAGTTGTAGAAACAGTGGTTCAAAAGGTTTGAATATGCTTTAAAGTCAAATTCCTGGTGACTGGACATCATTTGCCTGAAGTATTTATTTACATAATATTTAATGCCACTTATATGCTATGATATAATCAAAGTACTCTCATTTTTGTTATTTTTGCTGCCTTCAAAAACAAATTATTTTTTAAAAACTGAAAAAAGCCTGACAAAATGTACTACAGAAAGTAAATTGAACAAAGGTTTCCAGAAAGCATTGAAAACTTAGAAAACACTAAGGAGTCTTGAGTAATGTCCAGACACCTCCTGAGAGTCAATTCAGTTAGTCTGCTGGGCAAGAAAAATCTTGCTGGTGCAATACATTAAATGAGAACAAACCAGGATTTCTTTTTCCACAATTCAAAATGGAATTGTCTTCTGTTAGGAACAGAAAGTCTCCTCCTTGCTCTCCCTCTGTGGTACAAGGTCATTCATAGAACTTACTGCTTTTTCCTTTAGAAAAATTGTTGTCAAGTAGCTTTAGAAATACGACAGAATTCAGTTGTACGCTGCAGTTTGTACTTCTATAGTGTTTACAATCGGGATTAAATAATAGGTGAGAAAAATGAAGTTATTTGTAAAGGAAAAAGTATTAAACATACAATCAGCTGACTGTTTGTTTTCTGGCAGGTAGTACGTCAATGTGTTTGGACTATAATATTTAAAACACAACTGCCACTAAGTTACCAAGTAATGGTGGAATGTGATACCAGAGACGAATTTGCTTATTGTAGTGTATACGTCAATACTTTGATGCACCTAACTGAGAGAGTGTTCTGGTAACAGGAATCATATTAAGAGAGACGGCTGTTTTGTGTATTGCAAGAAAACCAAAGGCTGGTGAGTAGCTGTGGTTGTTCTCTTACAGTAGCAGCTACTTCTTTGTTAAATGAAATATACCTGAGTAAACATAAACACTCATGAGGATAAATACACTTTAAAATTCTACTTTTATTTTTTTCTTTAATATGCGTTTCTGACTGGACAGCTTTAAAACTTGATGTTAATGATATTTTCATCTTCCTATTATAAAATCCTTGACCCATATATTTGACATAGTTATTGCAGTTGAAGTATAGAACTGTTCACTCAAGGCTTATTTCCCAAATGATGGATGAACTCTAAAATGTCCTATTTTTAGTTCAGATGTTCCTTAAAAAAATGTGAGTGAAATTCTGTGATGATTAGTTGACTTTAAACTTCATAGAGCAGAGGAAAGAAAATACTGCGAGGTAATATTTCTCATTAATAAAACATAAGCGCCATGAAAAATAGGAGAGAGGGGAAATGTAAATCACAATCCAACTGTTTCTGATGTAATTCAAGGCCATGCTGAAGACCAACTTTGTCCGATCTTTCTGTCCAGGGACTTTCACATCCCAGAATATAGCTCAATTCAAAGATGTCCTTTCAGCACTGATTTCTTCACTAACAATCACGACAGACTTCAGAGATGTGAAAGAAGTTGCGCAGAATGAAAATAGTTGTTCATAATGTGTTATTCAATGATTGCTGTTTTCTTTTCAGAATACATACAGTATCTTAGCGAAGAGTAATGGCAAAATTTTTAAAGTTCAGGAATGGGAAAGCCAGATCATCGGCCTTGTTAATATCTACCTATAGTCCTCTGATAGAATGAAGAAGTTGAGGTCATACTCCAATTGATCATTTTGTAAACAGGAATCTGTATGCCAAAAGATAGTATGAAGACCTTAGTTCACACATTTTCTGAAGTTAAGATTACTGAATGCCTCTCTCACTGAGAAAGTGTCCCTTTATGGAAACTCACGGCACACCTTGACGTTATTCAATATATGCAAAACGAAAAGGAAGAAAGAAGCTTTTCCAAGTGCATTTCTAAATGTTTTAGTCATAAGGAATTTGTTCTCTGTTAAAAGGGTTGGTTAGATCCTATTTGTAAAAAGGAATTTAACTGTATCATATGCAGAAATGTGACAATACAAAAAGTTTGATTAATAATATGTCTTTGCCCTTTTATAATATGTTTTTAAAGTTTCTGTGTGATTAAATGAAGTAGCAAAGCAAGACACCTTGTGTACAGCTCCAGGCTGGACTGAACAATTGTCGCAAATATCCGTCTGGAGAAACTGATACAAAGAAGCGGGAATTAAGCAAACTCCTAAATCAGGCATCGTGCTTTGGGAATTTCCTCATCTTGATAAGGGAGCATGGAAGATAAGCAGAATGCTGTGGATGTGCGGTGTGGACTTGCAAAACCCATCTTTCTCCCTCTGAGATGTCACATAAGCAAGGAAGTTAAGTGCTTGTGCAAGGCAGCAACTAGCTTTGAGAGGGGACTATGAGACCACCAAGACCCCTCCTCACGCCCACCAACTCATTTCAAGAACTTTTGGGAAGATATAGGACAGGTACCTGATGGGTATAAAAGGCGAATAGGCAAGCCCCCTGGAGCGCACCCACCACCAGAGGACTCCGACCACCAGCAGAGACCACCGCTGGATCCAAGGGTGGTGATACATTTTCTCTTGTTACTTGCTTTCCTCTCTATCTCTGACTTCATAGGTACATAAGGGTAATGTTACTGTAAATTTGCCAATATCTGCTCTATTTTGTTCTAAGTTTGATAAGTCAATATCTGTTCTAACCCCACTGCACTAAAAGTGATGTTATTAAGTTGCAAAGTTACCATCTTTCATAATCTCGCTGAATCCGAGGTAAAGCTTTGGTTTTAGTAGACTTTCTTGGTCATTACCATGACTCCTGCCTGCTGCACAGAAAATTGAAAAGCTCACCTTCCCCTTACCAACTGAGAGGGACGGGACACATTGATACCTGGATATCATAGAATCATAGAATGATAGAATGTTAGGGGTTGGAAGGGACCTCTGTGGACCATCTACTGCAACCCCCCTGCCGAAGCAGGGTCACCTACAGCAGGCTGCACAGGACCGCGTCTAGGCCGGTCTTGAATAACTCCAGAGAAGGAGAATCCACAACCTCCCTGGGCAGCCTGTTCCAGTGCTCCGTCACCCTCAGAGGGAAGAAGTTCTTCCTCATGTTCAGACGGAACTTCCTATGCTTCATTTTGTGCCCGTTGTCCCTTGACCTGTCACTGGGCACCACTGAAAAGAGTCTGGCCCCATCCTCTTCACACCCACCCCTAAGATATTTATAGGTATTTATTAGGTCCCCTCTCAGCCTTCTCTTCTTCAGGCTAAACAAGCTGAGCTCCCTCAGTCTTTCCTCATAGGATAAATCCTCCAGCCCCCTAATCATCCTCGTAGGCCTCTGCTGGACTCTCTCCAGTAGCTCCTCATCTTTCTTGAACTGGGGAGCCCAGAACTGGACGCAGTACTCCAGATGAGGCCTCACTAGGGCAGTGTAGAGGGTCAGGAGAACCTCCCTCAACCTACTGGCCACACTCCTCTTGATGTACCACAGGATGCCATTGGCCTTCTTGGCAACCAGGGCACACTGCTGGCTCATGGTCAACTTGTATCAAAATGCACTGTTCGAAAGTGACCATGATTTGAACCATAATATGTGAGGATCATTCTGCTCAACAACAAGATTTGGATTAAGGATTGATCAATGGAGAAGAATGTGAGTTTTCCTAATATGACTTCATAAACTAGAGCTTTTAGACTGCAGATTCGTATCCTCTGTGCAGTTAAAAGCAACAGAAATAAGCACATGGACGGTATTAGGCAGGACTATGAAACAGCGATCTAAGTTCAAAATTTGTTCTGAGGCAACACAGACAAAGAACTGATAGTAAAAGTAATTTACAGAATCATTTCAACAAATGGATACAGTAAAGAAAACATAACTTGAAGGAAAAATTATACCACAAAGAGTAACTCTCATGAACCAAACAAAACAATAACAAATAAAACCTCATTTATCATCAGACATCATTATTTCCCACTAGAACATGGGAACATAAAATCTCAAACAAAAAAATACTGCATTTTAAATTATGCCTATTGTACCTCCTGTAGCCCGAGTTATAATGAACAGACAGGATTTTGTAAGTAGTTCTACATCAATTTTAACATTTTAGACCATGAGAGGAATTTGGAAACGTAAAATCACAGAAAGTCATGGTCCTTACTCTGTTGAATAGCCAACACAGCAATTTGACCCAAGCAAACTGGATGATCCAGAACTGCTACACTCCCAAGAAATTTTTAATCCTTGCTTAATTTCCCTTGTATAAAAGGTTATGATCTTTAAACACTTTTTATCAGAAACATCTTGTAATGCCTACACTAAAGACTGCTTCTCTGTGTAGTTTAAGAGCATTTGTCAGATTTCCATGAAAAACAATTCACTTTTTTTTAAATAATGAACATTCTTATTTCATTTCTCCACCAGCTTGTCATTTCTGGGCTAAAAAACTTCCTTTCTTCCATTTTTTCCTCATAAATCACGTTTTCTAAGCTCTGGATATTCCTCTTTTTCTCTTTCTGACTCTCTCCAGTAGGTGCATGCCTTTTTTGAAACAGGGCAGTAAGAACTGGGCACACAAGTTTAGCTGAGATCTTATTCTGAGTACTTCTTATTTCTCGTATACAACCTTCCTGTTCATTCAACCCAGTAAGATCTTGGTTTTCTCAGAGCCCTGGGGGTTTGGTGACAGATATCACTGATAGGTGACTGGGTATCATTATACCTTCTCGATCTAAAGAGTGTTTAAGTGTCAGCTGTGTTGCTATTTTAGGAACTTGAAAAATTATTGCTTTTGGCTTTCTGCACAGATACACACAGTGATAACATGTGCTACGATTGTGGAAGTTGCACCATAAAACCAGAGTATTTATACCACACAAAAAACAAAGTGATAGCATTGTCTAGCTGGCAGCAAAATACCAGTACTATTCATTTCTTATCTGGAAGAGGAAGAAGCAGTGTGGTGAATTGGTGTCAGAACTCACTGGCAGTAACATCATGCACACAAAGCAGGATGTGTCCTGAAGGAGAAAAATAGTAATAGGTTTTTAAAGTTGGGTTTTTTTTCATTCAGGAAAAAAACACCAATTACTCACTTTAAAAGTTGTTTATACTGGTTTGTATGATCAGAGATAACCTGTCTTTCATTGTAAGTTATATATTTTTTTAACATCAATGAACAGTTAGAACATACTCTTTTCACCTGAGAAGTCAAGCTGACACATAGAAAATCAAGAATACTATTTAAAATAATGCTAAAATAATATTAAAAAATTCCCATAACAACAACTGTTCAGATCAGTCCATAAAAACTGCTAAAACAGATTCCTTCAAACATTCATTCATGGCTTTAAAACTCATAATGGTATTTCACAAATTTCAAAAATGGAAAACTGAGAAAATATATATGGAAAAATTCACAGGGCAAAGACGACAACTGAATTATTTATGTTTGTAAGAGCAAAGCATTCTAAATATACATAAAGATTTGGTGGGGTTTTTTTCTTTCCCTAGTTTATGTATTTTTAGATTTGAATGTAAATCTGAAAGACTTAGTATTACTATAGCAACCAACATCTAGCCCTGAATATATACTCCACAGAGAACAATAATTTTGATCTTAGTGAGTAAAAATCAAAAATACCTAACCTGGATTTTAGTTGGAATACAGAACACAGGAAATGGATTTTTTTCTGCAGAAGTGAAGACATCTGAACAGCCTTTATGATCATGAGGGATAAGTAGTCATTTCTAGAGTCTGATTCAGCATATACAAAAAGTACCTCAAATAACTCAGCTGATCAGCTGAGCTGTATTCTAAAAATGCTTTACCCCCCCTGCAGTTACTCTGAAGAGAAGTGATAGTGGTGAGATGTGGAGAGATCTACATTGTCAGCATCTGACCTCAGGTAGAATGAAACCCTCCCAAAGCTGTTCACCCAAGAAAGAGTGGTTAAGTAATTGTTTTACTGTTTTTTCTAAAAATGCACTTGTGAACTGTGCAGGTTGTCAGACTAATACCTGAAACCAGATTTTCATCCAGGCAGAGAAAGTAATGGCAGTGATGGCTCAGACATCCTCATCGGTGCCCTATGTGTGCTGGAGTGCTCACTTGCACTGTGCTGTGCACAAGAGATTGAATGCTGCTGAACAGTTCTCTGTGAAGTGCATCTGCTTTCGTACAGAATTAGTACTGGGTAGGTAGCACACAAGTTAGTGTGAATTATATTCACATTAAAGATCCTGTGAATAATACTGTCTTTTATGTCATCAGATTAGAATTCCATTCCTTTGTATCCCAAAGCTCTTTTATTTCTTCCAAGAAAAATCTTTAGGGCAACTCCTGACAGATTTTAACACATCATTTCCTTGCTATTATTGTATAGTATTCAAATGTAACTCTCTGTAGAATATGAAGTGGTAAAAAACCAAAACAGATTAAAAGAAGAAAATAAAAATCCTTGTAGCATGAATCTTGCTTGTACTGTGAAAGAACCAGCCTTTCACAAGTGAGGAATGATCCACAGATGAATGGACCTTTATTTATAAAGATCTCTGCTTAGCAGGAGTTAAATGTAGTCACATTGATCATACTAGAACACTGCTCCCATCAGTCGACTGATCAAAAAAATGAGACTCTTGTCAATGGACTTGATTTGAAGTTCAGAAGCCACGAAAAACCGTCTCAGTTGTCCACTGGGAAATGCTATGGGAAGTGTTAGATTTTACTTTTACTAGAATTTAAAATACTTCACAACACACCATAAAAATTATGACACAAATGTTTATATCTCTACTTTGGGTAATGACATAGTTCTTGTTCTCAACACAATTAGAATCTTTTTTATATCCATATTATTATTCACTGTAAAGAAATATGCTTGTTTCTTGGTTCTCAAAATAATATAGAAAATGTCATATTACATACCATAATAGAAATATTTGGAAGCCATTAATGGTATAAAAGTGCTTATATTTGAGTATGATTTGGCTATAGAACACTTCTAGCAGCTGTTTTAAGTAACACATTGTTAATTATAAAAAAACAAAAGAATTTTAGAAACCATATATATGCAGAAATATCCAGAAATACCACTTAACTTGCCACACAACGTACATTTCTGAAACATGTCCACAGGCATCTGACAATCCATCTACACTATGCTGATACTTAATTATGCAAAGAATTACATGCATTTATTTAGAAACTTAAGGTTTTTGTCATTCCCACTGCATCTCAAGGCTATACCTCATCCTTTTCCTCTCCCCTCCTGCTTTTCCTTGACTTCCAGCTACATCTTCTGTTAAGGACAATGAGGACTAACTTGGCATGACTTAAAATTGCAGTCATATTTTGTTGCCTAATGATCAAGCTTACCTATCTTGTTCAGTGCCAAGTACAAGAAAGACTCGGAAATCTGCCTTAAAATTCTTCTGCCTCTTCTGTACATTATTTCCCTTTTATCCTGAACTTTCTTAGGCTATCTTTAGAAGTTTGAGTGCTCCTAAAATCAAATTATGATTATTATAACAAATATATTCTTTTTTAATAAAAAGTGAACTGTTATGTTTAGCATTTAATGAGAACATATATAGGTACTGAGGTTCAATTGCAAATATCAGAATTTCCATTCCTTACTTTAATACAAGGAAGTTAACAGCATACAACAACTCAGCTTTCCTTTTACAGATTTATAAATATAAAAATGGATAGTAGGTGTAAACTATTAAGCAGCTAAGCAGCATTTTCCATGAATAAAGATGAAATTAAAGAACAAGAACAAGTAAACTGTTTGACCCAATTTTTTAAACCCTGTCATTACTCATTTTTAGGGACGGACTAGTGCGTGTTAAATGAGTCTTATATACGAAACACAATGCTCTGAAGTATTGAACTAGTCTATTAGATCTAGAGAAATTAATTCTTTATTGGAATAGTTCTCTAAACTACTTTAAGAACTACAAACGCTAGAAAACTAACAAACATTTCCTTTTTTCACAGTACCAGTTCTATGCAATATTGAAGATTGTCACAGCTGAAAATATTATTATTATATGACTTCTGCATCTGTATTGACATGAAAATCTTTAAAAGCATCTGCATCAGAGAACATCAAACAATTTTTATGCATGTACAAAAAAATCTTATTAATTTGAACATGAAAGGAATGACAGCAAGGTAATAGTGTATTATTTAAAATCCATGGGTGTTTCAAAGGAGGAATGTAAAACAGTGCATTAAAAGTACAATCTGTACAGAGTAACACTTCTAAAATCTCTTTTATATTCCAGGCAGGAAAAAGATGTAAGAAGGTGTTGAGGCAATACAGGACACACAATGCATAAAAGTCTGGTTAAATTTAGAGGAGAGGACAGAAGCGGGGGATGAGTTTTCATTGTTTAAATCTAGCAGAAATGTCTACTAACAAGAATATTAACAAAAATCATGGAGAGGTGGCATCAAAATTGTTGTTTGTTTGCTTCCCAAAAGTACATTACCATGGTGCGGGCTGGTGTTGCACTTTCATCAGGCTTCTTTCACCTGGACAGACAACAGCGGGAGTACATAATCGGGGCACTACCACCTGACGCACACCTGAGAGAGGGCTGGTGTAAGCAAGCATACACAAACTCTTGGGCATATACACATATGAAGACATAAACCAAACTCATATGTATACGCACACGTACAGACATATTAATATATACATATATATTCACATAGTTTTGGAGAGAGTAGATTATAATAGGTATTTTCATCATGTTGTTTCAGGCTCCTCTACAAGAAAAGAATATAAAAATATTTAATAATTATAACAATATATCATTAGGCAGTGGACAGGCTTGCAGAATGTCTTGAACTCTTGACTATTATCTTAAAATTCAAATTCTTGAAATTCATTTAGCCAGCTTAGCTTGCTTACTATAAAAAAATTTCAGTCTATTACTGTGTTGACTGCCTATTATAAAACAATATAATATAAATAAAAATGCAAATGAAAGTATTAAATTCACCGGAATAATTAATTGATTTCAAAGAAAATCAATGGTATACCTAGACTTTTGGGTGTTTATTTGTTCATTTAGAGCAATACAAATAATAGTCTTGATTAAGCACATCATGATACGCAGAAAGGAAATTCAAAGGCTACCAAAGAAAAAAATATGCATGTGTACTTGTAATTTCCATATTTAAAAAAAAATTAAATGAAGAATAAAATATGTATGTAGTAAAATATTATGTTCTGCAGATGGGGTATATCTTCAGGTATGTAACTGTCATACCTTTCTATAACATTGAGATGCATGTCATATGATTATGTATACCAATCTCCTCATAGTGTCAATATCACACATCACTCACAAAAATAATATATCTCTTATCATTTTGTGTTATCATGTATTATAGAACTAATTGTGCTTTTATTTTGCTTGCTTATGAGTTGAGTATTTAGACCTAGAGTATCTCCTTGGCTTTTTAATGTGCTCCTTTCAAAAAATCAGGACAAATCTTCAGCCAGAGCAAATAGCTGTAGTTCTGTAGCTAAATGGTTATTGCAACAAACGGACATGGATGTCATGACTTTATTACTGGAAGCAGAACCCTGTGGAACAGCATGGTATAGTTGGTAATTTCCATGCAGAAATATTACTATGGATAAACACAAAAGTAAGAATACCAAAGCTGTAATAGTGCAGTAACTGAACTACAATATACTTTTAATTCTGTGAGATAATTCACTTGGGAACTTGGAAATATTATAGACCCCACACAAAGGTCATCAGTGACAAAGCTGATTACACAAAGGCATTAAGTATGATCCTCCTACCTCAGGGCTGGCCTGCTGGTGTGATGTCTCAGTGTTATTCATTATACGTGTATGTGCAAGATACAGCCACTGAATGTTGACTGGATGTTGATCTAGATATTTATGATGGATTTCTCATGCCCTGCTGTTTTCTGTTCATGTCATGTAAGACTTAAGGACTTTTTAATAGCTGTTGGTTTAATGAAGCCCCAGTAGAAATATTTACTGAAGACACTGACAAACTCTATTTGTTGATGGAATTTTCCTATCTGTTCCTACAAAATGTTGGAAGAGAATTCTGTGTTCTTAAGCAGTGACAGAAATTAAACAGAGCTTGCAGTCCTTCTTTTCCAAGTATACGTATACACTTAATGTGCAGAAAGGATATTAAACTGGTAATTAAGCTTTATGGGAAATCTGGTATATTACTCTCTATATTACTGTATCAACCCAGTAATATTGAATTCGTTTGCCTTTTAACATAACACTTTGAAACATACTTGATTAGATTGTCTAGTGTTAGAGAAACATATGAAAAAAATTAGAATTAATACTTGCTAAAAAAAATAACAAACAGTAAATTAGGTCTGGTCTACATGCTGATAGAGCACTGTTTGACCTCCATTATTTGATTTTTGATAATCAAGTGCTTTATGATTTTTTTTACTGTTATGGTATCATTATGAGAAAGATCAGCTCACATATTGTGCTTTATTAACTCAGTACATATTGTTATGTATATATGAAATACAGTGAATATGTGGAAAGACACTTTTTTGTTTCCTACCAAAAGAAAAAATAGATCAGCTTTTATGCAATTTCCAGTATGGTCTAGCAATCATATTTCGTCTCCATGGTGTGATGTTTTTCTTTCTATCTTCATTCACAGTTGTTTTCTTATCCGTATTCATTGTCCTGTTGATAGAAGTAAGAATATAGACATAATTTTATTTTTTATTAACAATGTTCAGGTAATTGTCTCTGGTTATAAATATTGTAAGCAATATTCTGATTTTTTTTAATGCTTCAATTATCATTCAGTTGGAAGATCTAAGACTGTCTACTGTTAACTTCTTAAAGATTTGTACCTAACACGCCAGGTCAGATTTTTCTGTGCCATTAGATTTCCAGTATTTCAGAAGATTAAATTAGCTGGAGAAATGTTATCCTGAGGCCATATGTATCCTTTAGCTAAGAATGCTGAGTTAAAGAAATCACTTATCTCACACATTCAGAAAAAAAACAAGATAGACATCAATTTCCAAATTATTTCTGTCAAAAAAAAATAAGATAAGACTGAATAAAAAGATTTTCCTTAGGAGAAATTGTTGAAAGATGTATTTTTGATTAGTAAAAAACCCAGGCAAAACCTCTTCAAGCATTAGCTGTCAGGTCCATACATATTTCAGTACATGTCCAACAGAACAACATGTAAATGTCACAGCTTTTGAAGATTAATAAAATTTTTAAAAATGTCTTCAGTCTCAGTAGCTTGAAGCCATTCAGGAAACTATAATTTCTTTTAACATACGGTCCAGCTGTTTACTTTCAACAATATTCTCATTGTCTGAGAGAGACAGGAGAAGATAGTTGCTGTTTCATCATGAAAACCCTGCCTCCAGTGTTCTGAAGAGGTGTTTATTTGCATTACACTAAGTCTGTCTGAGACACCTGTTTGAAACATCTGACCTATTTCATCTTTTTGATAATAACACTCTTTCCAGCTAAGTTACACCACAATTTAATTAAATCTTTCTGCCAATGATGATTTTTAGCTGGGTACAGAGAAAATTTAATTTAAAAAAAAAAATCTGAAAATTTTTACTGCCTAGGAATTTTTCAATGAAATGTACTTTTCTTAAAAACAAAGTAAAACCAAATCAAAAAGAAAATGATCAGTCTAAAATAATATACTATTTGTGAATATTTTGGTGTGGGAAAAAAAGAAACAAAAGAAAGAAATAAAAAAGAAGAAAAATGTTCCCCCCAAAATATAAATTGCATTAATAGGAAATAGCTTTCTTTGAGTCAGTTCCATAGTTTTAGTGCTTCTTTTTGTGATAAAACACAATGAAACTTTGAAAGGTCTCAGCTCCACCCCACACAAAGTAAGACTTTGAAACCTCACAACATTGTGCCAAATAGAAAGACTCTCCATATCTGAGTTCTGGCAAACTCTCTATGTGGTTGAAAATCATGGTGATTTACAGAAGTTGCACTGATGACAAAAGGTTTGTAATCCCTCTGCACTCCTGAGTTACTGCTGGTTTTTTTTTTTCACAGTGAACTTACTATGAGAAACCAGACTCTTGACTGTAAATGTCAAAACTCCACAGAGATCACCCAGCCTCATTTGGTGAACTACTCTTTGTAGTTTCTCATCTTTTCACTAAAATGGGTGGATAGGATGTCAAATGAAGGAAACTATCTGGGCAAGCAGAAAATATACAGGCACTGATAAAGAAAGGAAAGGAAACCTATGAAGATGAAGCGAAAGGATGCAGCAGGAAAGCATGCAAGTGCAGTTATTTGCAAGAGACTCACACTACATCTACTTTGAAGATACTGCTCCTAGCACACCCAGAAAAGTTACAGGGAGTGATGAATAAAGTTGCAAATGATAAAGAATAACAGCCATGGAAGTGTAGCTTTGAAAACTGCGTTGTCCTCTCTTGTGAATGTAAAATCACTTGCCAGATCCTTCCCTTGATTAAAACTCTACATTGGCTACAACTGACTGCTGGCATTTCTTCAGGAGAGGCCAATACTACATGAAAGTAGTGATCATGATGCATCCTGGCTAAATTGCGTTAAAATGACAATACTTTTCTTCATTGCCGTTACTGTTTTTCAAAACAGCTCAGCAAAATGTAGCTGCAGTTCTGTCGTCTTTTATTAGACATAATAGAAGTCCCTCATCAGTTCATCTTCAATGAACAAATATATATTATCTACAATGAACTACTAACCTCCGCACATAAATAGAAGGAAGAGAGTTAGAGGTAATTTTTGTATTTTTGTAATGTCACAGGCTCAGTTTTATTCCCCGATCTTCAGAAAAATCCTTTTTGAAGAGCAAGAGAATATAACATGTTAATGCTGTCTTCTAGGCAAATAAAAATTAGTCACATCAAAGAGGGGGAGACAACTTGGACTTATGTGACCAAAGGTAAGTTTATTTAATCGCACTCTACTGTAAGAGAAATTACAAATTCAAAACTGCAAATGACGTTTTGACATAAATTCACCTGTAATCTGCAATCTGTCTAAGGAAGCAGATTATGTATGATCTTTCACTTGTTAATTGAGTTGTACAATAAAACAGCTCTCCTTCAGAATAATTAAATGAAGGTGGTCAGCTGAATTATCTAAATGTCTGATTTCTTTCCTAATGATGATACACACGGAATAATTAGTTCTAAAGTAAACTATTAAAAACATAGTTCTTGACCATAAGGAAAAAATTAAAATACAGATGCTAATCTCTATTTTATTACATCCTGCACCTGGGGAGAAACAACCCCATGTACCAGTAATGTCTCGGGGCAGACCTGCTGGAGAGCAGCTCTGTGGAGAGGGACCTGGGTGTCCTGGTGGATGACAGCTTAACCATGAGCCAGCAGTGTGCCCTGGCTGCCAAGAAAGCTAATGGGGTCCTGGGGTGCATTAAGAAGAGTGCGGACAGCAGGTCGAAGAAGGTTCTCCTGCCCCTCTACTCTGCCTTAGCGAGGCCCCATCTGGAGTACTGTGTCCAGTTCTGGGCTCCCCACTTCAAGAAAGATGAGGAGCTACTGGAGAGAGTCCAGCGGAGGTCTACAAGTATGGTGAGGAGACTGGAGCATCTGTCCTGTGAGGAAAGACTGAGGGAGCTGGGCTTGTTCAGCCTGAAGAAGTGAAGGCTGAGAGGGGACCTTATAAATGCCTATAAGTATCTTCAGAGTGGGTTTGAAGAGAGTGCATCCAGACTCTTTTCAGTGGTGCCCAGTAACAGGACAAGGGGCAATGGGCGCAAATTGAAGCATAGGAAGTTCCGTCTGAACATGAGGAAGAACTTTTTCACTCTGAGGGTGATGGAGCCCTGGAACAGGTTGCCCGGGGAGGTTGTGGATTCTCCTTCTCTGGAGATATTTAAGACCTGCCTGGACGCGGACCTGTGCAGCCTGCTGTAGGTGACCCTGCTTCGGCAGGAGGGTTGGACTAGATGACCCACAGAGGTCCCTTCCAACGCCTACCATTCTGTGATTCTGTGATTCTGTGATTCTGTGATACAGTCTACAATGATTTTCAGGAGATTTGTATGTTTAGATGCAGTGTGACATTCCAGGACTGAAGAAGACTGTTCTTTCTGTACCGTGGTGGTAAATTTCTTATTTGGGCATGAAGTTTGCTGTTGACATTTTTAACTAAACTCTCATTCCAGGTTTGACTGTGGAAGATTGAAGGCAAACCATGAAAGCAAGAAAGTCCATGTGCAGGACAAAATTAACACCAAATGTCTTATCCAGAGAATTGTAGATAACTACTTCTTTTAGAATCTAGACGCTGATCAGTCTGCTCCAACACATTTGTTTAGAATCTGCATTTCCTGATTCAACTGATTTTTTAACTTTATTCTGTGGACAGAGCACCTGGAGGACAAACTAAGAAGAATTAATAAGGTGAAGTTTCCTTGTGGAATTAATTCTTGCACACTTGGTTACTGCAAAGTATCTTCCACACACACAGACTTAACAAGGATTCTGGAAAGCGGAAGTTACTTGTTAGCAGGAAAGATGGCAGAAACAAGGTCCAGGTTTGACAGGTAAGTAGGAATTCCTAAGGCTGAACAGCTGAGCTAATGAAAATTTCAAAGACCAGTATATGGACACGAGTTTTGTCTTAAACGTAAGTCAGTCAGCTAACACATACAGACAGAAACATATCCAAAATCCTTTGAAATCCATTGATATCACTATAGAGCTTCAAAACATCTGTGCATCATAGATCTACATGTGATCTGAGACTTCGACCACATACCACTAATAGATTAAAGCAACAAGAACTACATAGATCAATTTTTTTCTGTGAATCTGTTTAGAGGAAATTTCTGTTCCAGACTAATTGTGTTCAAAAAGAATCACATATAAAGAATAGTTAAAAATGTAACCAAATATAAGTATAATCTTATACAAAGATCAAACTCAGTTACGAAGTTAATTGTTAGCACTGAGTAGGCATATTAGTACTTATTAACAGTAAGATACTTGATGATATCTCATGCCTAATAAACTGATTGCAATTTTAATCAAACTCTACCTCAGTCCTTGTGTGTTCATAGAATCATAGAATCACAGAATTATTAAGGTTGGAAAACACCTCTAAGATCTTCAAGTCCAACCGTCACCCCAACACCACCATGCCTACTAAACCATATCCCAAAGTGCCACATCTACACGTTTTATGAACACCTTCAGGGTTGGTGACTGCACCACTTCCCTGGGCAGCCTATTCCAATGCTTTATGACTCTTTCAATAAAGAAATTTTTCCTGATATCTAATCTAAACCTTTCCTGAAGCAACTTGAGGCCATTGCCTCTCGTCCTATCACTTGTTACTTGGGAGAAGAGACCAACACCCACCTCACCACAACCTCCTTTCAGGTAGTTGTACAGAGCAATAAGGTCTGCCCTCAGCCTCCTCTTCTCCAGGCTAAACACCCCAAGCTCCCTCAGCCGCTCCTCCGAAGACTTGTTCTCTAGACCGTTCACTATCCTAGTTGCTCTTCTCTGGACATTGTCCAGCATCTCAATGTCCTTCTTGTAGTGTGGTTCCCAAAACTGAACACAGTACTCGAGGTGCAGCCTCACCAGTGCCAAGTGCAGGGGCACCATCACCTCCCTTCTGCTGCTGGCCACACTATTCCTGATACACGCCAGGATGCCATTGGTCTTCTTGGCCACCTGGACACACTGTTGGTTCATGTTCAGATAGCTGTCAACTGATACGCCCAGGTCATTTTCTGCTGGGCATCTTCCCAGCCACTCTTCCCCAAGCCTGTAGCACTGCATGGGGTTGTTGTGACCCAAGTGCAGGACCCAACATCCAGCAATGTTGCTGTTTTCTGTCCCTGCTGTCACAATGTTTTATGAGTTATGCACTTACGGATCAAAGAGAGGCAAACAAAGTAATAAACAAGAGATGGCATGGCACTAGAAGCAACTATAAATATAAGCATCTCTATTAGAGTATAAACTAACTGCAAACCACAAGGTCATACATGTGCTTACGTGGGAATGACAGAACTATTCCTGACACATGGAACTGTCAAAAAAAAAAGCTTTCATGCAGTATGCACATCTCTCACAAGCATGTATTTTCCTAATGTGCTCAGAATATCTGAATTAGAAGTAGCATATTAGGGTGGATGAATGCAGCAAGTGGAATGAGATTTCTTGTAACAGCCCATTGTGGCAAGCAAAGGAGGTCAAGTGTGTTTTCTGCTTTCTGTTATGAGGCAGCTCACATCAAATTTTAGAGTATAAAGATTTACATGTAAGTGCATACACGTAGGGTAGATGTGTAGGCTCCCTCAGAGCAGTCAGTGAACCTGCAAGTCTCTGCAGCTGACCCTCAGTATCCTTTGGCATGAGGGAAGGCTCCACTGATTCACCTACACCGAGTATGTGTAACATGTAACACCTACGGTTTCATTTATTTGCCTAAACATAGGTGCATAATACTCTTTCAAATGCACTGATTGTCCAGGACATCTGGACGGAGTTGCAATATATGACAAAAAATTTACAAGAGTCTTCTCATATCTGGAAAAGCACCTTAGGAGCCAGAGGGGATCTCAGATGGGACCAGGCAGCTTGTATTCACCATTTAAATACTTTAGGTTTCCTTACTTCAGAGCTCAATTGCACACTTCTTGTAAGGCTCTATAGCATACCCAGGAAGGGTACAGAAAACATCAGGTGGAAGCAATTCAAGAAGGAGCCTGAGCTTCAGAGAATGCTGTAACCATGTAGCCTAGTAGTGCCATTGCTTGTAACAGAAGGTGATGTAGAAGAGTTCAGGCACAGGATGATAAGAATTGCGGCACTGGAGGCCCCATGGCAATAAACATCTCACCAGTTGTCAGTTAAAAGAATGCAAACCAGGAGCACGAGAGAACTAATTTTAGAGGTAACAAGGAGAGCAATGAAGTAGTATGTAACGTAAGCAAAAGGCATACATACATAGTAAATTTGTATGCAATATGGAGCTGCAGATCAATGAAGAAAGCAAAGGTGTTAAAACCTGTGGATCTTTCAGTGAGGAAGAAGAAACCATCAACACAAACATCATATTTTCCCAGTGAAGTATTCCAGAGTCTGGTGACTTGCTGTTGTAAAACCCACCCCAGCAGCATGAAACTACGCACCTTAAAAGGAGCTGTGGAAGAGTGAGACTAACATCAGGGAGAAGGACAGAAACACAGAAGTGTGTATATTACAACTTTAATAGTATTACTAGTATTATTTAGTTGGGTTTTTTTTCTGTATGGAAGTATTTTTTGTAATTATTAGATCTAGAAAAACAATTATTCTTGACTTAGAATTCCAAGATTTCAATTATATTAACAATAAATTCTTGGCTTTATATATGAGATGTTTTAGCCCTTTGCTCATAAGCAAGGTTTTGAGCATAACAAGCATAAATGACCATGTAGTGCTTATTAATAATTAGAAGACCTAGAGGAAGGGGGATTAATGAAGTGTTGTACATTGGAAGACTTGTCTTCCCAGCCTTAACTTAAGCACCTATTTGCAATGAAGGAAAAAAACTTGATTCAGTTTGCAATAATAACTCTCTCTTCATTAATATTTAAAGTATTAGGATACAGCCACTATCCTGCTATTTTATAAAAAGCAGTGGCAGTTCTGCTCTCATTTTTGAATAGTGACTGTCACCATACTGCATCTGTAAAAGCAAGGGAACCAAAGATTAAATAAATAAGCAAGTTACCAACCAATACTAAAATTAAGGAAAACAAATAATTAGAAAGATTCTGTCACTGTTGTCTCTAAGTGATATCTGTATAGTGTTTTGAAAACTACATGCATTTCTTTAGATTTGGGTCTAGAAACAGAAATGTGAATGTAAGAGAAATAATTTATATATATTTATATAAGAGTAATAATTTATATAGCACAATTTTTGAAAGAGTGCTTTGAAAAAAAAGAAAAGGCACAGAGATGCATCGATCTATGTGACTGGAAGTATCCATGGCACATTAACATTTTTAGCAGAATAGAAATATTTACTGAAAATACTTTTGAGAAGCTTTATCAAAGGGAGGAGGCACATAGGCCACCATTTGAACAACAGTTCTTTTTTTCCCAGTCAGTTGGTAATTTAATAGACTTAGATGTGACAAACACCGACGAGGACTTGCCTCCCGTGGCATTTTGACAGAAGGTGATTGTTCTTCCTGTGCTATTCACATGCAAAACCCAGACAAACAGTGGCTTAAAGACACTCAAGGGCTTATGTTGTCATATATATACTGAAAAGGAAAATATATCTGGTTCTTTGAAGTAGGTCTTTCTATTCTGATTTTACTATAAGCAAGATCAGGCTTTTTAAGAACGACAGAAGAACCTCCTTTTGGATAGATCCACTGCTTACAATGGAACTAAGATCTGAAGACCCAGTCAATACAACAGACACAATTATGTTGTACACCCATTTTACCCTGGTAATAAACAGGCTAAAGGAATGTGCTCAGAATGCTTTGGATTCTCCTGCTGTCTTCTGCTTACACTGCAGCATTTTAGATTTTTATATTAAAGTTCTTCAGTCTATTTATGGAAGTGTTTTGTGTAATTATTCCTGAGCATCCTTCTACACTTATATTACACGACTGCCTGTGGGGATAGGATTCAAAGAATGGAGAGGTTTCTGCCAGGATTGTGTAAGCCATTACGCACTGGGAGAATACAAAACCATGTTTTCAGTGGCATGGAAACATCATTCCAAAAGAAAGCATTCTTCCTAAATTCCCATCAGACTACCTAACCCACATCCCTTTCTGCACAGTGCACTACTTAGAGAACTCAAAGCTGCTGGCCTCCAAGGAAATCTCCTTTCATGTTCCTCAAACATCTGCTCCCTGTTCCACCTACGAGCGGAACAGCTCTTCAGGATTTTGAGCCTCTGGTAAAATAACCTTTTTGAGACAGGTAGGAGCTGTTGCACTCAAAACCATGTAGTGGCGAAAAGGGAGCACACCATACAGATGGCGCCAACAATTTCTTACTCCAATTAGTATCTTAGCAGTATAATAGCCTCAACTATTTAATGAAGACACAGAAGCCTTATTAATAAAAAAGTTAAAATTTTTACACAAAGGCTTCTGAGTGTCTATGCCTTGGGTGTAGTGTTTGGCCCACCCTACATGTGTTCCTGGGGTCCTATAGCTGGTAGTTTCAGTCTTCCTTTAGCAGAATGGGAGGAAGTGGGCCAGTTCCCAGGTGTCACCAGCACACTGAGGCCTTCGCGAGCAGAAGACCATGTTCCTGGTGGGGATTTCTCCTTCCTCATTCCTGAGGTCAGGTTGGGGCTACTTTTGTACATTCTTGTAACACAACCTCCCTCCAGTGACTCCCAGCCAAAGTTTGGAAGTTGTGCAGTAGCTTTCCCCAGCCTCAGTAGACCTAAAGGACTGTTTGTTAAACAGGAACTGACTGGATAAGCCACACTTACGCCATGAAGGGGATGCACAGAGCTTAAGCTAATGCAGGTAATAGTCATCTGACCAACAGACAATTTTTTAAACAAATAAAACCAGGTTGGGTCCAGGCAATCCCAGGCAGGACCCTGCACTCTCAATTCAGTACAGAGCCTATGGCCTTTTACTAGAACTGCCAGAAATAATATTTCCTTGTGTACAGAGGTGGTCAGTGCTGTTTGCCATTAACAGGTATTCGTGATTTTCCTTAAATCATAAACCTTAGTTTTACCAGATAGGTTGACATAGGACCACAGGGGAATCTGAATAGACTCACGCTAATATAGGCTGCCAATCTTGTGACTGGTCTTAATGCATTCACCAAGAAAACTATCATAAGGGTGATGTAACATCTAGCGCTTCTAAATTCATCATACTTGACAATTCTTACAAGCTTGATCACTTAATTCACTTTTTAGTAGAGAATGAAATTATGCCTGTATCGCACACAGTGAAGCCTCTGTATTTAAGAGCAATGGGTGTAAATCAGGGAAGGGTTTGAACATAATAAAATTGATGCAATGTTTCCAGTCAAACTGCTCCTAATTCTTAATGTGCCTAAATGTAAGTAAATATATTTACATCAGCACACTGCTAACAGGGGACAAGATCTTAGTGTCTCAAAAGTGCCGTCTCCATCAAAGTACATGAAGGTGTGACAGCTTCCATCAGCAGCAATTTTTGGGCCCAGAATCACTGAATGTCTATTATACATCAGGAGACAATATCTTTGGGGGAGTCTGTTAAAATATCCCCCAAAGACTGAATACTTTCTAGGCATTCATTCTCAATATTAAATTAACACTGTCTTTGTTCTGGTGCATGACAAATGAGAGCAATCTTGAGCAAATCTCTGATTAGAGAAAGATAAAATTATCAGTTTAACCTATTACTACCACAATTAGTTACATGGCAGTAGATCTCTTTCTAGCTTCAGAGTCTTTTAACTTAACAAAATGAAATAAAATCTGTAATTGTTATCTGTCGTTGGGGCTTTTCACTTACTGTACTCCATGATTAAAACACTAATGTTCTGTTTAGGTGAAAAGGCTGCTTTTTCAAACAGCAATTGATACTAATAGAACATCATAATGTATTGTTAAAGCTAATTATTTGAGCTAAGTTTCCAATTGGAAAGTGTTCCAAATGTGCAAGAATAGCTATGAAGCTAATTTTAGGTAAGTGAAATGAATATCTAAATCATTAAGTTATGTACAAAAAAACTAGAGAGGATGGGGATAAATAAGTCACCAAATTCTGAGTTACTGTATATAAGCCAACATCAAGGAGGAAATATTTCAGATATAGTACATGGATGATAGACCTAACATTACTGTGCCACACACCACTATGTGATCATGCTACATACTGTCAGTATTTCCTGGTGTAATTCACTGTAATTTATTCACCAAACTTGTGATAACTTATCACAGCAATGAGGAGTAAATATATCTGTTGTGTTACCCATATCCTAGAAAAGCCGTATGTCTCAAAATGCTATTGTCATTTTTTAATACTTCATTCTTTCCCTGTATCTTCCCAAATTAGTTATGATATGCTTGATTGTTAGCTTGGACGCACGTAAAGACAGCCAAGATCCAACAAGCACGACCAGACTGGAGTAGACATAGTAGATAAACTATCATTAATTTATCAGTGGAGTTAATCTACGAGCTTCCAATAATCTTTCTTAACAATTTCTACTTGGTGTATGCATCTATCAGTAGGATCCTGTCTTCCTGTTGTAGGAGATTTATGTGTATCTCCTCGTATTTAGGACTGCAGATGAACTGCTGTCTTGCAGTAGTTTTGGGAAGACTGGCTTCCTCTGAGACTAGTTTCAATTCCCAAACTTGTTTATGCCACAACTCTGATAAATTATGACCTAGGAAATCTCAGTATGGTGCTTGTAAACCATACTAATATTCATGTACATTCACTTATCTGGTGAAAACAAAAACAAAGCAAAAAAAACGCAAAACCAACAAAACAAAAAAAATAAAGAATGCAAAACCAAACCCCAAACCAATAACTTCTAGATTTCCTCTCTGCTTCATGCTTGACTACCTATTTATATGATCTCTTTATATGAAGGTCGGAAAATCTCAATCTGCTGCTTCCTTCATTGATAGCTAGTTTCCTAATCGTTGGGTCTGTAGTAAAGTATCTTTCACTCGATATGCTGGCTTCTGTTTTGATCCTGTTTCCACTCTATGTGTTCCTCAAGCAGCTCCCACATTGCCAAATATCTTTTCTTCTTCAGTGGCATGTGAAAAATGTTCAGACAGAATGGGAAAGTCAGTCTTGTCCACCTCTACGTACTGCCCTGTTGTCTATCTTTCATCCCTCTTCTAGGCAAAGAAAATAAAACATTTGTACTAAACAGGAGAGATGAAATGACCACAGACCCTTCACCTCTCTGACAGAGCCTAACAGCACCCATGCCCCTAAACTTGTGACAGAGGGGAGCCTTCCATGCTTCCTTCCCTCTCTGTCTCTTTCTTCATGCTTCTTTTGTAACCATCAGGTTGCATAAAGATGTTCTCACTGCTACTTAATGGTTACATTAACTGTGTCTTTCCTGATTTAACAAAAGGGTCTGAATTCATGTTTGAGTTCCTCAAAGCAAGTAGTTCAAGTGAGCTGAGGACTCCATTGACCTTGGCCTGTTTATGACATATTTCAAACAAGTCATCCCTTTCCTTTGGCAGGAAAGAACTCAGAGCTGTAAATTCTCCTAAATGATTTTATACTCCACCATGACATTCACAGGTTCCCAAGTAAGCGTAGATAGTCATTACCTGTACTTGCTAGACTACTGTAACTTCTAAGGGAGTCCTCCAAATCTGAGGGAGAAGAGAGAGAGAAGGCAAGTTGTGCTAAAGACCCTGTGATATGATGCAAAGTTTTACATCCTAGATTTTATAAAAGTCTGCAAAGAAAGGACGTTGGTACTCACAGGATTCCAAAGAGATGGCCTTGAATTTGAAACTCCAGTGCATCTCTGTTCTGGCATTTACCAATCAGGTGCCATGCTTTTAAATTTTACAAGCAGTGAAGCCGTTGATGTAGCTATGCTCTTACTCAGATTTTAACATGCGCTATGTTTTCTTTGGTGCCTTGAGCAGCTTTGATATAGGGGAAGAATGGTCCTCTGAGCCTTGATATACTCAGCTTCTGCTGACACTGGTCGCAGTATAGGGTATGAAGACAGAGACTATGCATGAGTTATTGTGGTCTAACAAGTGTGAGTGTTATGGGTAGGTAGGACAGGTTAAAATGATTAATTTCTGTTTGAGCGCATTCTGTTCATAAGAGCAGAACCGAGGAGGAAAACATTCTCAGCCAGTACTGTCTCCTTAGCCCCCACACCTCCCCTATCCTGAAAGTCAATTGGCTTTCTTCAGGACCGACCTAGATTGTGTACACACATGTTAACAGTGCAGACTATTATGCAGGACTAGTGTGCAATCAGAATATAATTAATAAAAGTAATATTTATGTACCTCCAGGATTTCCAGTGGCAAAAATTTCAGATGTGATTGTGCCAAGTTATTTCTACGTTGTCCTTTCTACTTATCTACTGAGTTTGTAGGTGTTGCATTTAATTTTCTCTTCAACATTTAAATTAAGTGTTGTTCTTCTGAAAGATTTCAGGAACTTCTGAAAAGCATATACACTTCTAATAAGCGCAAGACCCCCACACTTATTTCATTAGGTTTTGCTTAAGCTCTCTAACAGTGAGGATCAGTGAGACTAAAAGATCTGTTATATATGTAATTGGTAAATTAATGTAATGTTGCAAAAATCACTAGCTTCAATCTCCACCAGCATTAAAACACACTAGCAAAGCACAAAACATCCTAGCCGATCAGTCTGTTCATATGAAGATTTTCAACAGTTAGACTGTGACACCCCCTCACCCCTAAATGAAAACCCTTTTAGAAAATGCAATTTTAAAGTCAAATCAGGTTACTTGGTAACATGCTGAGCACAACAAAATGGTTTCTACTACCACTTCCTAAATTGTCAGAATGAAATACAGAACTGATATAGGTTTGAACCCTGGTGTAATATGTCTTTCCCAAGCACATTACTCCCTAGAATTATCTTCAATGGCTACTAAATTTCTTGTAATCATAAATAAATTATGTTTAAATCAATAGGTTCTTAAAGCTTCTGTACATTTAAGTCTTGCTTTCAATGTCAAGTGAATTTAAGAAAGTATACGAAAGCTATAATCACCTTACACTCTAAAAACTCAAAACCTGTGTTTGCTAGTCTGTAAAACTAGCATGAGTCCAGTTTCAGAGAATAAGTATTACTCTCCTACTTTTCAAACAAAATTTGCTTCCTAGTTTGACCAAGACGTATTCACTTACATTGAAAAGAAGAGGAACCATTCACAGTTAAGGTCTGAGCCTGACAGCTATTATATTATTTTTGACACTCTATGGCAGTTTTATGAAACAACTTCAGGAGCATTTTTTTCATACTGGCATCAGAACTCAGTTAAAACAAATGTAAACAAAATTAATACCATTTTATAGTAGATGAATTACCATATACAAACTTAAGTTTTATGTACATTTGAGCAGAAACACACATTGGAATGTGGATTCATACAGCACCTTTCATATTGAAGATACCTTAGAGCACTAAGTTATACAATGCCAAGGCACTGACTATGAAAGTAAATATGTGTTCAGCAACAGTTCACATATATCTCTAGAGCTATTTTTATTGAGGACAAGATATGGGACTTCTATTCATTATCAAACATGCCACAAACTGAACCACACAAATGAAAAATCGCTAGAGATATATAGAAACTCGTTCATTGAATTACCTACAAACACAGATGTTGCCGGGTTTTAAACTTACAGACATTTCATAAACTAAGACCTTACAGAAATACTTGGTTCTTTGCATAGTCACTGACCTGCAGAGGTTTTACTGGGTTAACACGGTCTTGTAGAGACAGTCCTTTAGGGGCTGACATTTCTCCTAACAGTAGTCTTGCTGAGCTCGTGGAATGATCCATATCCCAGTGGGACTTCTGTAAGCTTTGAAAGCTCATCCTTTGCTTGCAATTCATACATCACTTTTTTAAGAAACAGCTGCTCCTTAGAAAAAAGTGAATTTTGACAAGATTTGCACATTTCTAAGGATTTATATTCCTCTTTGTGTTGGCTTTCTAGCCAATATTTGTAAACTATTTTCTATTTCTTGTAGGCATTCATATTTTGTCTGTTTTCAGAGACTGCCCATTTCTCTTTTTCATGCTTTCCCAGGCAGTAGTTAATAGTATTGCTAGACTAGGGGTTAGAAATCTTAGAAAAATATTCATAAAAATTCCTGCTTGTAAGCCAGTGTCAGCATGCTTCTGAGAACTGTTCAGAACTTTAGGCATTCACGATCTGTCTTGAAGACATATTACCATTATTTTTCTATATTCCTTGTAAAGTTTTCAAGTATTAGAATAACTGAAGATAGAAACCAATAAAATTCAAAGTGTTCCTCAAGGCGTGTCATGTAATGCCACCTTACTTTCTCCTAATGCTTCAGCAGAAATTCCAGCAGTTCTTTCCATGTGCAAATCCAGTGATGAACTTCAGGGGGGCCAAACAGGAGCTGAGGTATTGATGTTCCTTTTCTCATAATTTTGCTGTTAGGTCTCAGGACAGCCAATCATTTTTGACAACCCTCTCTTTTACTGTCTTTATGACAGATTTTGATTTTATGCGTGCCTTGAACTCAGTCAGTATTCAACACAGAGCAGAACAAAATGGCCTTTTCTTTCTTTTTCATTTATCTCTGTTGCCTCTTGAGAAGATGTGCTTTGTGAAAGATCTCTCAGCTGTCCAATGGCTCCAGTTGTCACTAGACCTATGTCCCACAAGATATGTCCCTGGCGTTTAACTGGCAATTTTTTCATATCATGACAATGAGCATTTTCAAGACACCAAGAACAAGTATACAGAGTCTCAGCCCCAGAGACCACATAATTCCAAATCCGTAAGGCACAAATTGTAATTATACATTTCACATTCATTCCTGCTTCTCTCTAGTTACAGTGTATTTACAGGATTCTGATACAGCAACACATTTATGAAGAAGTAGAGTAAAGCCTTACACATGACTGATTTCCCCATTTTCTGTTCCAGAAACAATAATGTCATCACCATGAAGTATCTTGTTCATTTGCTTATAAATTTTAACTGGTAAAGCTGTTTGGGGCTTTGGTGTGCAATTAAATTCCACACTATTAATATTTATGTGATGTATTTGACCAGAATTCTCTTAGAAAATTTGAAAAATATGACTGAGACAGAATTAGGTAAGAGAGAACATAATTTCCTCATAAAACTTTTCTTAAAAGCTCACTATAGTATGTATCCACTTATTGTAAAAATACTTTAAATTACTGACTTAGTAACTGAGATTTACTATTTACAGTAAAGTATAAACACTTGCAACCTAGCATGGCATCAGATTGTACTTTCATGCATACATTTGGCACATACTTATTTTGGTCACAAGAAACATTATTTTGAGCATGGACAATTCAGTAGCAAAGATAGATTATTGCAAATGCACATTCCAGTCTCCTTCGGAATGTGTTAAAAATTTGCAGCTAGATCCCATCCCAGATTATGTAATTCACTATTCCCCTTCTTGTATTAAAATCAACTCAGCTGACAGGAAATATCCTGTTGAATATAGTAGGCTGTGATTTTAATTAGCTGTGATAGAATGAGGAATTAAATATCTGTTTATGACCAATATCTGACAAGTACATAGCATGGACATTAATTAAAGTTTTAACATTTTGGTAAAGACTGTATCTCTTCTGCTGATCAGGCAGATCTGGCCAAAGGGAATTAGGGATGGCAGCAGCAAATTAAAAATTTATTTACAAAAATATTTGGATTACTTCCAAGACATTTTATAGGTATACTATTTGTTCTATTTAGAAGTTAGAGTAATGTTATTGCTCACAACATAAATGTAACATCAGTAATGCAGAGCTTATGTTTAAATATGTTTATAAATAACAATGAAAAACATGTTATTTTTGTTATTATTGCACTTCAAAATTAAAGACTACCAGCATCAATCCACTGCTCTTTGAAAATGACTCTGCAAGGAAAAAGAAATTTTTATAATACATCTTTTTGTAAGCGTATCCTCCTGAAAAACCTTAAAAGATTGTCAATGAAAGTACTGTTTGCTGCCTGCCCTGTTGAAAAATAAGAATTCAAAACCGAAGTTCAGAGTGTTCCCTCAAAATTCTCTTGAAAGCGGTTCTGCAGTTGAGAACTCCATTCCAATATGTCAGCTATTTCAGCTGTTGTATAACGGGAAACAAAAATCCTCTCATTCAAGCAGGTGTCAGACTACTAATAAATGTATATATTAAAACAAACAAATTCAAACCCAGTGTTACAGAATTAAAAACCTAGTGAAACATGCTGATAATTAAATATTTATGTTTATTTTCAAATAATATTTATAGATCTTTACAACATATTTATACATGTGCATTCTACCTTTTATATATATTTATATCTACAGAGGGAAGAAACTAAATGTCAGAGGAAAAAAGTAAGAAAATTACCATCTTCAAAGGATAACTGCATCTAAGAGAAAATACAGATGAAGTGAGTTTTGAATCACTGTGGACTGAAATACTGGACTGAAATAATTCAGTATTTCTTGGAAGAAGAGCTGCAATATGAAAATAAATTATTTCTCTCAGAGTTCCCTACAATATACGAGGAAAAATGCTAACAGCTGAATATTAAATTTGATTTGCCTAAAAATATTTCTGACCTGTTTAATCTTTTGTAGCACTGAACTATTGCCATGGAAACTTGGGTTTTCTTTTTAGTATTTAGTACTATTCACACAAATACCATAGCACGATTTCAGCAGTTAGGAGACTGGAACAAATGCTTTTCCTTCTATAAGACCAATTAATTTAAAGGAAAAGTATATCACTATTGTAAATAATGATGTTCTAGTGGTCTAAAGCATCTTGTATCAGCAGTGTGGAATCTTTACTGGATTTTCTCTGGCTGAATGTTAAGGACTCTAACTGCAACTCTACACATATATTTGCTTTTACCTAAGAAAACATACTTCAGAAAAAAGCGTGACTATTTTAAATGTCTGTTCCTTGAAATCTGGTGTTTCTTTTAAAAGAAAATAAATTTACGTAACTATAAATTTGTTGTCATTCAGAAGTGAAGTGTTAGTGGATTGAAAAAGAATTATTTCAACAAGGACTTCTTCAATCATAATTTAGCCAGAAACCTCTCACAATCTACATTCCTTATCGAAAAAGCAACAGATGTAGTATGACAGAAACCAAATAGTTATGTTGTGATATTTGAAATAGTTCTAACAAGAAGATGCTTAAATAATACAACAAATAATTTAGCATTAAGCGGTGCTTTTGCAAAGCTTTCTACATAGCTGGATTATATTATACATATACCTGCAAGGATTTAGTTTAAATTTATTAAATCTACCATATGAAAAGTAGCTTGATAAGAACATTGTAGTTATGTCTTTCTAACATTACAGTGAAAAAGCCTAACAGAATCTTAAATTCTTGAAGAACTAGAGGTGGGTCTGGCTAGTAGAGAGTTAACTTTCCCCATAGCAGCCCTCATAGTGCTGTGCTTTGTATTTGTGGCTGGAATGGTATGGGCAACACAACAGTGTTTTGGCTACTGCTGAGCAGTGCTCCCACAGCATCCTTGTCGTATCTCCAACACCCCCCTCACCCCCAAAGGCCAGTAGGCGGGGGGTGGGCCAAAGATTGGGAGCATACATAGCCAGGACATCGGACACAGGCTGACCAAAAAGATAATCCATATATTATGATGTCGTGCTCAGTAATATAAGAGAAAGGAGGAGAGGGAACAGAGGCATTCATCATTAAGACGATTTAAGGCCCCAGGGCCATCAGGAGATGCAGAGCTCCTGGTGTCCCCCAGGGGTCAGTACTGGGCCTAGTCTTGTTCAACTTCTTCATCAACGACCTGGATGAAGAGTTAGAGTGTACCCTCAGTAAGTCTGCTGATGACACCAAATTGGGAGGAGTGGTAGATACACCAGAAGGCTGTGCTGCCATTCAGCGTGACCTGGATAGGCTGGAAAGTTGGGCAGAGAGGAACCTGATGAGGTTCAACAAGGGCAAGTGCAGGGTCCTGCACCTGGGGAG
>Ga0065711_1001493_pt1 | contig 42850 bp, 26 predicted proteins | sample Hoacrofraction12_FD_59098 | JGI IMG/M metagenome (GOLD analysis project Ga0065711, IMG submission 59098) | Hoatzin crop microbial communities from Cojedes, Venezuela - Epithelial fraction 12 v2 (version 2) | ecosystem: Host-associated > Birds > Digestive system > Esophagus > Crop | place... | reverse complement strand
CAGAGGTTTAATCCAGTAAGGCAGTTTCTACGTTCCTTTACTAAGAGCATTCAGGAATTTAGTCAGCAGAGGAAACGCTGGCACATAGGATGGTCATTAAATTCTTTCCTTCTTTCCTCTGGGGTTTTACTTCTTTTTTCAATTAGTTTTTTGCAGGCTCTGTCATGTAATGTGCTCTTTCATTTAATTATTGCAAACTACCTGTGTGATTCATGTAATTCTTAATTTTATTGGAAAGAGGTGACGTAACTACCTTCATTGGAAGTTCAGATTTTTTTTTTTAAGCCAGCCCTAGTCAGACAAAACCAATGAGAAATGTAGTTGGCCATTTTGGTGTTGCTGCAGGAAATACTTTTTTTTTTTCTTTTTGATACTCAAGAAAAAGAACACAGGACATGAATCTCCTTGATGCAGTTACAGAGCTGAAATGATACTAAACAAATGCACTGCCTCAGTATTTTTTTTGTGGTTTTTTTCAAGGGGATTTCTATAAACAATTCTTTTTATAAAGCACACTTTAGTTTACAATCTTTCATTATAACTGTTATAAATTTTTTTAAACAACCCGAAATGCGTTCCATATAAAGAAATGGCAAGTTATTTAGCTATCAAGATTTTACATGTAGTTTTCTTATTATTTTTGTACAATTGCATAGACGTGTAAAACCTGCCATTGTTAACAAAACAGTAACAGACTTAGGAAACTACTGAAATCTACAGTATAGTACCACTACCCTTCACAAAAATATAGATTTGTTTTCTTGTAAACTCTTACAGTCTAATCCTCTTTGTAGTATGAATATTATAAAAACCATGCGGGATGCCTGAAGTTGTAAAACACATCTTGCTATTCTAACACCTTGTCGTCGGTCATCACTGTCACTAAGGTTTCCATCGCTCTTCCCAAGTCGTCCGCCATGTGGAAAAGGCTCCCTACATTGTGGCCTGAAAAACAAAGCCAAAGAGGAGGAAATTAAATGAAGAAGGCACGGCAGCATGTTGGCAGGAACGTTTTACGGAACAGGCCGAGCCCAGGTCCATCACTCTCCAGGTACCGCTGGCCGCCACCCCCAGCGGGGCACACCAGAGAGTGCGCTTCCCAAACGTCTCCGAGATGAGTCTAACTCGTCGTTAGCACAGGTTGTCGGCTTTGCAGAACACTGAACAGCGATACTGGCATGAATGGCTACGGTCAACTACGCTGACAGTAAGCGTTTGTGCTCCAAAACCACCCCCCCCAGTCCCTGCAGCGAGGAAGCTTCGTCGGTACGAATGTTCACCGAAAGCAATGATTAAATCCATCGACATCACAGAAAAGTTTCCGACTGGTGCTGCAAGTGTTTGACCCTCCAATGCTCTATCGAGAAGAAAAACAGAAACAAACAGATCAGCAGTAATTAACTAAAATCATTAAACCCACGAGGTCCCAGCAGGATACCGGCACAGATAGCTAAAATGACGACCAAACTGAACGGCTGCGGTTTATCCAATCGTTTTTAAAATGCCCTCTGCTTTTCAGACAGCACTCCAGCAGAAACAAAGATGCCACAATCACCGAGCAACTACTACACAGGGGTTCATTTGTGCACTTCTCCTCACCCGTAACCGCTGCCAAGTCCTCAGATGGTATAACCACAGCACGTGGTCCTCCTACACAGAAGCAAGAAGTAAACCCAGAGTACAATTCCAGAGACGAACCCTCTAACTTCTCCTCACACTCCTTGTACCACTGCTGCAAATGCAAAGGAAAGGCAGCCACGTGGATCAGCAGTAAGAAACGGCTTCATCACAATTAGAGACTAAAGAGATTCAAAGACAGGGAGATTAAATTGCCAGAAGTTGCCATTTCAGGCCCTTGGCACACCCTGCCCGGTCTCCAGCTGACGCAGGTCTCCTGCAAGGCCTGTGTCAGATTTGCAGCCCTCTATGACTGTCTCAGACACCCTCTGGCATCTCAAATGACAGAGGCATCAGGATTTGAACAACTGAATCCCATCTGGAGTCTCCCTCCTGAAAAAACACGACTGAAGAGGGAATATGTGAGAGATCTGGGCACCCTACGAGACGAGCATCCAAACCAAGGACCGAGTGTTCAAGATTTCTTGCAAGGACAAGGAGGAATGAGCAGACAGAAGGTCTCAAAACAAGCAGAAGGAAATTATACTCCACACAGCACGTAACTGTATTACTGAACGCATCGCCACAGGCTGATGTTGAGGCCAAACACATAAATGAGTTAAAAAAGGAGTTAGAAAACAATCACTGAAGAAAGATTTATTTAGATGCAAAGAAGTGCATGTGACGTCCAACTCAAAGAGTCCCCAGGCTGCAGAGTGCCAGCAACTGGAAGCAGGTAACAGTGGAAGCATTACTGAATAAAATTTGCCATGGCCTGAGGGGTTTTACTCCCCGAGGGTACTTGCGATAGAGTATTTGTCTGGAAAAACACGGGAGGTGCAGTGCCATCTGCTCACAACCCTGCTTCCCAGAAACGCTCTGCCTTAGCCTGGACACCGAGTCCTCGCCATGGTCCTTGAGGAAGGAGCACCTGAATGAAGAACGGACACGATCAGGGTACCCAGGATACACCTTTCACGCAGCCCCTCCCTGCAATGTGCCGGAGCCTGACTGTCCCCATCGCCCACCTACACGGTGGGGGTCCCTCCTGACACAACCATCCTCTCTCACAACAGGAATGAACCTTTCCTGTGGGGCAAATCAAACTCACCAGACTTCCAAATGTACCACCTTGTGGTAGTCATGCACTGTTGACATTTCTACTGCACACAGGAGCTTGGAGTGACGTTAGTTAATATTCATCAGCATTTATGGAATAGAAGAATGACCTGAGAAATATCCAGAGAAGTTTGTTTCTTCTGAAGAACTACTACCACCTTTTACACTCAAGTACTAGTTTTTTAAAGTACTTTTTTTTTTTTTAAATGAAGCATTGATTAAACAAAACTATGCCATATCTAAATGATAACGACTCAACAAGCTGCCCGTTTGACTGTGAGCTGTGGTGTGCAGGGCACAGTTTGCCAGGTACCAATACGAAGAAATACTTGGTTCTAACTGGGTGTTCTGCACCAAACAGCAATTTCATCCATAAATGATTAGCATATAGCCATCCTATTCATCCTAAGCAAAAACCTGTAATTTGCTCATCAGCACATCATGTAACAGAGTATGAAAAATCCCTGCCAAGTTTTGGTCAAAACATAGTTTACTTTAAAGTACATGTATGCTACCACATTCATCTCAGACGTAAGTGATAATCTCACCTACTGGCACCACGCAGGCCGAGATCAATCCAGCAAATCACACCACCGAAAGTGAACATAACCGGAGTGACCTGCAGCGTCTCCACAAACATCCTGACCCTGCGAACTGCTTTCAAGAAACCTCCAGCCTTCAAATACAATTCTCCCTCCTCACCTGCAGCAACCTACAGACACAAGACAGGGTGGTGGTGAGTGTGGCAGCTGGGCAGCCAGCGGTGAGAGGCACTGCTGCTTGCGGGATCACGGTCTCTCGTTCAGCTTTGCTCTGATCTGTTGTTTCTAGAAACAACGATGAGACTCCAGGGCTCTTCAGGGACTCCACCTCATGCCCAGCTTGGGAAGAGTGTTCACCCTTCCACAGACCTAGAGCAACCCAAACTGCTAAACCCCATCTTCAGAAAAAAATCAGTATTTGTTAATACTATTTTGTTCTGTTAGATACAGAGCTGTAAAGGTAACAAAGGCAAGCTGGTTTTATGGAGAGAGGCTAGGTCTAGAAGAGTAACTACAATAAAAAATATAGAAAAATAAGTCTCTCAGAAGTATGCCATAAAAGGTACAAACTGCCAGGAAGACATGCATCCAGGGATCCCAAGGTATTATTTTAATGCATAAAAATTACAGGAGTGTCTGCTAGTCTTTTTTTCTTCTGTTAATTGCTGCCATATTTTTGAAATAACTGTGCTTCAAATCCCATCTCCCTCCACAAGAGCCGCACAGAGGCCTGCTGGGGTGACCACAGAGACACGGCTCCCTCAGCCCCGCAGCACCCACACTGCCCCTCCAGCCCAGCTCGTCGCTTCCTCTGTGGCAACGCTGAACAACCGCGTGTCTCCTCCTGAGCCAGCCGGGTTTACAGCTCAGAGCACCACCACCAGCCACTGTTGACCGCAGTTTGTGTCGACAGCCGGACTCTGAAGCCCAAGAGCCTGGGGACCGCGGTCTCTGGGACAGTCACAGGACAGGAGGATGGGCCAGAAGGAAGGGCAGGATAGCTGTGCCCCAGCCACTCAACGGGCGAACCCTCAGTTGGGTGGCACGGCACTGCTGCAGCTTTTTTTCCTCTCTTGCACATGGGAGTAACAGCTGGGTCAGTCAAGACTGCAAACAGTTGAGAACAACATACGCAATAATGTCCTGGTGCTGTGCGTGCAATGAATGCGCCCTCTCCTGCAATGCCTGTTACCTAAATACGTGCTCAAACTCACTGACTTGCTTCTGTACAGCTCTGCTGCTTCTGTTGAATAATGCTGACTTGCCCTCTCCAAGACTGAAACGTAGGACATCACTGACATTTTTAATTAAGAAGCAAATGAGAAAAATACTGTCCTAAAAGCACTCAGAAAAATATAAATCATAGCTTTCCACTTACCATTATTCATATTTTAAACTAATGCCACCAAAGAAAGCATTAATTCATTTTTTTTCTTTATTTTTAACATTAAAGCTGAAAAGGTTTTCTCCATGCTTGAGGCACTGAAAGGTTGAAAGATGCTACCGTGTAGGAAAAAAACTAGCACACACTTTGAAATGCAGCAGTAAAGCTCAAAACGGACACGGACAGTACTAACTGAGACTTATAAAATGGAGGGAACATTAACACAGGCGCGTTTGCTTTGGAAGCAGAAGACACCTATTCCTGCAGACACCACCTACACCACTTGTTCTCCCACACAGAATGATGCGTTTCACGTCGGCTGAATTCGCTTTGGAGGCTCTGCTGGAATTAAGGCCCCTGGGTGAGGGCGCTGTAACCGAGTATCAACCTTAGGCTACGGCTTGTCAGAGCAACAAACGTGGGGCATTCAGACTTGAGAGAGCGGACGGAAAGTAAATTAATAAACCCCAACACAACGCGGTGCCTTTTTTAGCAGCAGAAATTTCTAACCCTTCCCCGACAAAAGACAAACCCTTCCTGTTGGTGGCTTGGATTTTGATACCCTTATTCATATCAGATAATGCCACAAAATCCATGGGATTGCACACAAAGACAATACCTAACGTGAGTAATGAGATCAAAACCTGGCCGGGTGGGTTTAAACCCGCATGATCTGCCTTTGTGCAAACGGATTCACAGATCAAGCAAAAGCTGTTCCACACCTTAGTTCACACACTTCACAAGCAGGCAGAGAACTGCGTTTTATATTCAGCTCTGCAAGTTACCAGACCCCTCTGGAACCGTCAGCGAGCACAAACACAACTGGAGAGCAGTGAGCCATTCACTGAACTCAACTTTTTTAGGGTTAAGCTGCTAGAATCTGACCATGTAGGACATGCTCATTTTTCTGATTTTTTTTTTATCAATTGTAATCAAATATGCCCTCAGCAGCAGGAGCTTTTTCTGAATAATATGCATAAATACGAATGAGGATAGTGGAAATCAACGAGCTGTTTTGCTGGAGAACAACTCTCAGACAGTACGGGCCGAGAGCATGCAGGGCTGAATATGGGATAATTCCTGTAAAATTTCTGGACTGCTGCAGTCTGTTGATGACATCCCAAGCACCCTTTTTTGATCCATATGAAAGGAGTTGCCATTTGAGGAAAGACCTAACCTGCACTGCGATCTCACTCCTCAAAGTAGCTGGACTCGTGCCAGCTCCTACAGCCAGTGCAGAGAACCGCTGTATTTCAAGGCACCGCGTGAGGACAAATCCTGGCTCACCCAGGGCAGCCTGTCAGTGCCTGGGGGTTCCCAACAGCTCCGTGAAAAACCCCGGCGCGGTGAGTTTCCATCACCCCCCCCTCTCCGCACCTGCAGAAGTTTGCAAGACGGGTCACCCTTCGATTCCTGCCTCATCCACACCCAACATCAGCTGTTCGGGAGAGGCCACTGCACAGCTGCTTGCACTTGCACTCCGGCAGTCTCTGAATATTTCACCTTTAATAATAACTTTCGCTAGGAATTCATCTTTCAAACGTTGTATCCGTTTGGTGAGTGAAGAGCAGCTTCACAGAGGAAAAATCACGGCTCTCTGGAAACGCTTTCCAAGGTGCAGTGACCACACAGCGCAAAACGTTCTCCTCCGTTAACAAGCAGCGACGTACAAATTCTCAAACCTATTTTGCATCAAACCAACCACGTCTGAAGCGCACAGTGAAAACCATCGCCCATTCGCATTGCTGAATACAACACTGTGGAGCTGGTGAATGTTAGTAGCGTTCTTCATTCTGCAACAGTGTATCAGGAAATTGAAACACCTGAATCTCTTATACCTCTCAACTCTCACTGTTCTAAAGAAAAAGAGAAAAGCTACTTAATAACTGGAGATGATGGGTGGAATATTGGCACATACATGTAAATACAATTGTGAGTCTGTAAGCAGAACAGAAAGAGACGTGGTTCTCCCTGTTGTGCTTACACAGAAGAGCAACAGAATACAAGTCAATGACTGCAGCGTATTTGCTGACCACATTTATCATACAGAGGCTTAATTTCAATGGATTCTTTTCTCCTCCCCATTCCCGAGTTTCCGCCTCCGGGAGGATGCAAGCAAATGCAGATCCCTGAGCTGAGGCTGTCTGCATTGAAAGTTGAGAGGTACGCTACTGTTAGAGCACGCATGGGGAATGCACTCAGCAAAACCAAACAAAACCCAATGCAGAACCAGACCACCCCCCGCCCTTCACCAAACCCAAGCGAACCCGTGCTGCCGTCACACGCATGCTGGGCACAGAAAGCAAGCTGTGACAAACAGAAGCCATGGCAGTGAGCCTGCATCTCACTAACCTCTCTCACTGGCTTTCCAGGGGCATTTCTTCCTTTAGGAACAGAGAGAGGGAGTGGAAGAAATATCAGAAAAGAAAGGAAAAAAAAACCACACGTGAATACTTATTTTACACTGTCAGAGACACTTCAATTTCCATTTAGGAATTCAATATAAAACAACCGCATTTCTGCTTTAAAGTGCACTGAAACCCACTGATGATTCGGAGCTGATTTATTCAGGAACAGTTCTGTCATCTGCAGCCTGGTTTTAACCTAGCAAAAACATGTGAGAAAACTACTAAAACCAACTTACAGGCCTTGCAGCTGAGGATAAGGATGGCAGAGAAGATCTGAATTCACTTTCTGAGCATCCAAATTTCCTCAATTTGAGTACTTCTACTAATCAGTATTAGTCGTAAAACCATGTCTCCAACATCAAATTAGTTCTTCTGGACACTTTACATTTCATTATGGCCTACATACATACATATATACAGGTATACATTCATAAATACATGTATGTGTACACGCCCACATATATTTTACACCTAGAGCTGCACACTGGAATACAACACGCTCACATTCAAGATAAGTATATTCCAACAGATGTTTCCAACAAGCTGATCTGCAAGCACGGTAAAACTGAGGGGGCAGAGGGAGAAAGGGAGAAAAAAAATTCAAGTGAAAGGGGAAAAAAGGGAAAGGATCTCATCACTTTCAAGTTGTACTGCCAGAACGGAGGAGTCATTAATGGGCTTAGCTGAAAAGATGTTCCTGACGAGCCTTCACGGGAGCCATACTTTGATCATACTGATTCTTCTCAAACACTCAGCATAGCGTATTTGTTTTTAAAAAAAGAAAGCCAGGTGTCAATCAACAGAAGAAACACCCCCTCGCCCCCCTGCCCACCGCAGAGCCGGTGACAATGAGATGCTTGCTGCCTCCAGAAGCAGCGTCCCACTGTCACGGGTACGCTACCGCCAGCACCAGCACGGCCAGACCTCGCAGCCTCAGGCGAGAAAGTCACTGTGGCAGACGCTGTTCAAGAAAGAGGACGATCTCTGCCCCAGAGCTGTCGTAAATAATGTAACTGTGGATGATGTATGGGACAACAGGGAAAGAGAAAGGTATATACAGGGGAGAACACACCGGTCAGCATCACAGTAACCAAATTGCTGTCGATTTTTTTTTTCTGAGGACAATAAATAGCTTTTCAGTTATTTTACAAGGAGCAGAACATGGGTCAGCGATGGAGCAAAGCTGAGCAGAGGTGGTAAAGGAGAGGAGGGGAGCGTGGAGGCGGTGCATGGCATCACCGACCACCACGGGTCTGAGCCACCGCTCAGCCACAAACTTCAGGCAACAGAAATGGCCGGGGCAGCCTCTGACGGGCCGGGACAGCAAAGGCCATGATCTACACAACAGAGGAAGTTTTACCCCCTCCCTTCCCTTCTCCCTCTCCCCAGCAGCACCCTTACTATCAGAAATGACAAGAAGAGGTTTGCAGTCGGGCTCTGCACGTGGGTTTTTATTCAGGACCTCAGGGGAGCCTGCGCCCAGGTGATGCCTGCATGGCAGGTGCTGGCGGGGTGCGGGGCTACCGGCACAAGCTGGGAGAGGGGTCGGCAGCCCCAGCTCTCGGGACCTCGCCCTGCAGGCCTGCGAAGACGCACATGAGCCCCTGCACAGCCTGCAACCTCCCCAGCGCCTGCATCAGGAGCCACGAATTCCCTAAAAAATGCTTCCCGGGAGGGAAGACGAGAACCTCTCACCAATATAAACCACGTGATGGAAAATCCTTCAAAATGAAGACACAAAATCCACTGCATACTCTGTCTTCTGAGGAAGAGCCCCACGGCTTGGATGAGTTGGCGGTCTGCCTGAAGCCTCCAGAAACAGCAGCACGGTATACCTGGGTGTGCAACAGTCCCGGCGCGCAAAGGAGAGATCTGGCAGAGGACATCTTAGCTTGGGACAACACTGGGACAACAGGAGAGGAGAAACTGCCCATATGCAAAATACTGGTTCCTTTTGGAGGTCCTAAGGATTGCCTACCTGTCTGCATGAGCACCTAAAACTGCAGCTGCACAGTGTCTAATTAAAATATCAGTGTGAGACAGACTGGATTCTGCTTGGAAATGAATGTGTTTAAAGGCAACTGGGGTGGCTCTGCACCACACGAAACAGCTGGTGAGGAAAGTCTGTGGTGAGTAATCAGCCCTAGAATTTGGTAAATGCAGCAAGGAGTACCACTACTGCAGCAACAGCTAATTTCTTTTGGAGGAAGATTAAAAAGGGTTTAATGGATTTTACCTTATTTTCTTCTTTGCATATGAATGAACGTGTGTGTCTAAGTTTTCAGGCAAGGAGTATGGTTTGGCATAAATTGCAAAGGAAGAAGATTGTATTGCCGCAGTTCTGAAAATCTGTATTCTATACGGCATCAAAATACTGATAACACAATCCATGGGTGCCTAATTACCTATTATTCCAGTTCAAATCAAGATTTCCTTCCATTACAAAATAGAAGAGTCTTTCTTTGTTTGTCTTCTTTGGAAATTTACATGACATTGTATCACAAAGGCAAAGCTACACTAAGAGTGATCAAGTCAAACCTGAAAGCAGAGGCACTCATAAAAACTTCATGCCTCTATGCATAGTCAGACCAAAGCAGAGAGCACAAAGCATCTATGGCACTGCCCCTCTCAGCGAACGCAGGAGAGGGACTGGCTGCAGAGGGCAGAGGTCCGGATCCGCAGCTTTTTTCCTTAAAAAAAATTCCTTGAAATTTTGTTGAATTCATTAACAAATTCTCATTTTACATCAGGACTGAGCATCATTAATCATGATTTAGTCCTCCCCATCACTATCCCAAGAGGAATCTGCAGAGAAGCTCAGCCACTTCCGTACCGTGGTGCCACAGGGGAGTGATAAGGGATCTCGGCCATCGGGGCTCGTTGATGGGGGATGTAGGACCATGGCACGGGGCGGGAGGGAGGATACTATCCAGAAGAGACCAGGCTAGCTCAGCTGGAAGAATATTTCCAAAATGCCCTACAGTACAATAACTGCAGGGTACTGTTGCACTGGTTCAGTAAAGCGTGACAATTTTGCTGGCAGAGTAAGAGAAACTGCGTTATCTGCAGTGCTGGAAGTTGCTAGTTCCACTTAGAACCTCAGTCTCATTCTTGACAGAGCCTGGCTTATGCAAGAGTGAGAGGAGAGAATAGGTCTGGTGTGATTGTATGTGACCGAGGTAAAAATACAACAAAACTTGTAAAAAATGGTGCTATTCTCAGCGCTGATTGCTTATGCTGTGGGGTCTTGCAATTTCACCGCACAAGATAACATCTGTATTAAGCAAATACTATGTTAAATAGTAACGCTGAGTACCGATCCCTCTCCAAATGTTTCCACATGATGCCACGGCCTCTTGGCTCTTTTAAGCCATCTTGGTCTCACTTCTAACCACTTCTTGGCTCCCACCTCCTCAGTACCCACCAGCAAGGGCTCTGCACTGAAAGCCTGGGAAGCTCGCTCACCAGCTTCAGTCAGCTCAAGAACTTCTGCCCCTAAATTAATCCCTGAGCTTCATTCACAGAAAGCATTTGCCACAAAACCATAACCACAAAACACAGTCTGGTCTGACATGAGATCCACCTGAAGCGGTGCGACTTGTTTGCCCTCAGTGCTGCAGAAGAGATCAAATTGGCTTTAAAAATACTGGCCTGCCAATCTTACTTTCTAACTGTGAACCACTTCCCTGGAGATTTAGTAACTTGGGCACAAATACAGCGCGAAAATATTTTCCTCTGTGGCCCATTATCAAACAGAGTCAAATAAACCATTGAGGTGGTATTTAATGGCAGATTTCCACTAAACAGCAGACCTCTGGCTTTGACATCTGTTTTGAGTTAGCACAGCAGCTGTCTGAAGCAGCTGCAGCAGTTGTGAATGTGCTGGGAGCAGCAAAGTAAAAGAGGAATGGATGGGAAACCTTGTAGACTAAAAGGAAAGAAAAATTCCTTTAGGACAGCAATCATCAGGTATTCAGCAGAATTTCCCTCTCCAGAAATGTGACAGCTTTCGGCACCAAGAGTCAGCTGTGCAAGGAGCAGGGAGGTCCTCTGCTCCTTAGGAAATGCCAAGAACTGCCAAAACGCTGAACTGAAGAAAGAAAGAAAGAAAGAAACGAATCCATAAAAGGTATATAGGAACACAAGTTACTGCACCTGAGATCTGCTTATGGAGGTCTATGACACAATTTGTTCTCTCAGATACATTCAAAATGATGCTGTGAAGCTTTGACGCCCTTTTAAAAACAACTCTATGCAGCAAAAGCTTGGAAAATATCATAACCAAAATGAACCTATCTCCAGGTGAGTGCCAATTAATTACTACTACATTTTACTGCTTTGTTTCAGAATTCCAAAATATGAACTATTACTTGCTTTAGAAAACTACTTCCCACCCTGTGCAAATCTTGCTCTTCAGGTGCTTTCGATGATTTACCCAATTTGAATTCACCTTTAGAATAATATTTCGTAAGCTCCTGTATCGCAACACACTTCTGAATGCCAGACTGGGATGACTGAGCTTCTTACATTTGACAATTTTTTAATTCGACTTAATAAGAATTAATATAAGAAAATGTATTCTTCCTAGCCTGTGCTCATTGCTTGCTTGGGCTTCTTGTTCTGTTTCCTCAGTACCTCCAAATACCTTGAGATTCAACGCAATCTGTAATGCAAAGAGATAAAATATTGCTTCCACTACGTCTGAATCCTTACACTGTGCCCTCTTCTCAGGCTGCTCTGCCAAACTACTTTCACTCTTTTGCAGTTACTCTTTGATCTTTTATTATAGATTGGAAACCTGAGACACAGATTTGCACCTCTCAACAGCAGAGAGACCCCCGATGGAGTGGTCTGTTGAGAGCAATCAACCCTGCTTCCTCTTCCCCTTCCTGCAGTCTTGTAAAGCCCTGACGCCCACAGAATCTGACTGACCACAGCATCCTTCATCTCACAGTGAAGGTCTGCCTGAGGCTGCAGCAAAGCAGCCGTGTAAGCTTTATTTATGCAGTATCAGTTGAATATCATTCAATTCTTAAAATGGGAGTAGAAGAAAACTCCAATAACTGAAGTTTGCATGAGATCTCAGCAAAACTGTGTCAGTAGCCTTCTATATCAACCATTGAATGCAAAGACATTTGCATTGGTTGTAGGACAAAGTATTTATGACAGAGGGCCATTCCTATTCCTCAGCCAAAAGCAATTATACAAACCTGGCATTTGTGCAAACGCATCAAAAGATACAGGAAGAGCAGGGAAACCTAATCGAGGCCCCAGTCTCTTCAGCCAGAACCGGGTACAATTCTCCCAAAAGTGAACAACTTTTTCTCCCAGCTGGACTAATCTTTCTGTGTAGCCAAAGAGAGAGGAAGGGGCAGATCCTGGCTCAGCCCAACAGTGCCTTGGTCAGGCCCAGCAGAGCAGTCCTGTGGGAAGCCTGACTGCCCAACAGCCTGTGCCTGCTCCTGGCTGCTGCACCAGAAGCTCCTCTCAAGGCTTGGCTGAGGACAACAGAAGAAGACAAGTGTCAAACAAAGACTGTGCCTTCTCCTCGCTTGCATCCCTCCATGCAGCTAAAGAATATTCTTGACCTCTACGGCTACTAGTCAAGCAGGGAAGTATATAAGCTGCAATCTCTCTTCGGGATGCCTGTGATCGCGTGCTACACTTTTAACACAGTTACTGAACAGAGAAACAAAATAAGGGAATACATTCTTTCTCTGTATTTAAATGACCGTATTTTGCATCACCAGAATGCAAATGTGAAGTTATAGTTTAATTTACTACATTAAAGTATTAACTTGTGTTACCAATTTCACTTTTTTTTTTGCACTAGACTGTACATCCTGTCAGTTTGACTCATAGAGCTTTGTATTTTTCGCTAATAAAATAAAATTAAAAACCTTTTCTATATTAGGAAGTGGTACCTAACAGACTGATCTCTACCTGTTTACACACAGGAAACAAACCACTGTATTTCAAATACCTCATTAATTGTTATTTTGTAAATTGCTCCTATTTTACTTAAAACTAAGCTAACTTTGTCACTGTCATCAGCTATGATGACAAATTAGATAACACATGGTGAATATTTTAACCCATGGGTTATCTACATCTAGACACACATGATTATGCAAGATCTCCTAAATACAACATATTTACACAAATGATCGTCACTGGTAAGAAAGCACTGTCTGTTGCAACCTTGTGCACACAGCAACTTCAAAAATAAATCCATTTTTATCCACACACCAATATTTGAAAGTTTTTTTAATCTGTTGTCTCTGATAATTAATACCTACGTAAAATGAGGGCTAGACATACAAACTTTTTTCATATAATGCTGATGTAGAGATCAATGTACTTAAAAATATACTTTATTAGATTTTCTTCAATAATATTTTTCTAAACAATTCCACCTTTTGATCTCTAGCATGAGATCTTATGCAGTTTATACTGCCTTCTCCTTTCCCACTGCTCACAGGTGATGCCTGGTGACAGCTGAGCTTGCTTTGAAATCGAAAGATGAAGAAAATGTGACTCCACTGAAAGTCTAGCATGATGGTTAAGGCATTTATCTGCTAAAGAAGAACCTCTGGGTGCTGTGTGACACCTGTGCAAGAGGCCCTGTGGTAAGTCTATGCCCCCACTGAAGCCCACTTAGCAGGCTGTCAGTAGACACTGGGACTTTCTTCTCCCAAGAGGTTTATGTCTGGGCCTTCTTTCACCGCAACAGGCAATACCCCAAATATCCCATCCCCTGCTAAGAATCTAAGCCATTTTTCTTGGCAGCAGAGTATTTTCTCTGGGCTCAGGAAAGAACCTTCTCAAACAAAAAAAGGCTGAAGAAATAAATCCCAGCAATACAAACACTTATCTTCGGTGAACAACAGGAATGAGCAAAATGGACACATTGGAAGAAATGCTGTGGCTGCATGCACAAGTGCAGCCTACGCTGCCCAAAGAACCGGCCCACTTGTTTTTCCTCCATCGCTCTGGACCCAAGTGCTACAAGGTCGAGAACTTTTGACTCAGAACTTTAATATTACTTCAAACCATACTCTTCTTGGAGAAAGGTAAGGACAGAAGAAAAATGTGCTAAGACATGTATTAAAAATAAATCAGCAAAGGGACTGACTGAAAAGGAGAGAAGCTGTGAGAAAAGGAACACGACAAAAGGAAAGAGAAGAAAACGCTCAGGAAAAAAGAGCCTCAGACAGACACTGTTCCATCCACGTGTCTAGCAAGGGCTACCTGTGGAGGTAGCTTAAGGTAAAGGAGGAGTAGGCTGCTTCTCCACTCTAAATAAGACAGGTTTCTCTACAGCTACTGTTAAAATGAAAACAAAGAGCAGCAAAAAACCTGAAACGAAAACACAACCCCCTGCAAACATCAAGGAACAGAAAAGCACTTTTATCTTCCCCCCTCTCATCTGCCGCGGGCAGCAGCGCTCACCTCTGGAGCTGGGGAAGGAGTTGTTCAGCTGCTCCATCACTTCCTCCAGACCTGTGCTTGTGTCCTGGGGGGGGCTGAGCAGCTCATCCTCGCCTGGAAAGCAAATCCACACCACTGCATGAGAGCTGCTATAAAACCATTTGCTAACAGCTTGCTAATGCCTACGCCCTTCATGAAGCTCAGGCTGTTCACTTAAACACATTTTCTGCTTAGTGTACAGTCAAAGTTTTAAAGGTGAATTTTGTTGACTGTTATGTTTCTCTTTGTTTTTTAAGGATCTAAGTGAAATTAAACAATGAATTTTGAACAATTAACACTGACTTTAATTCGTAAAAAGGGATTTAAGAAATAATTCACATTGGTAAAAGAAGTGGGGTAAAATGTCTGCTAGGAACACTTAGTTCTATAAATGACACTGGTCGTTTCAGCTTCTCCTATGAATGGCAAAAGAAATTGCTGTTGTGAGTGCTGCTATTGAGCAGCTTTCTAATTCATGTTAGCACTGCTTTGCATAGCTGTGTAAATCATTGGAAACCCACTTTCTCATCTGCATCAGTATTAATATTTCTGACAGTTTAATTGCATCAGATTGGCGCTCCAAGAACATTCAATTGTACTGTAAAATGGTTTAGCAGCAGTTTAATAAAGCGAAATACATTTCTCCCACTGAATAATTTCTATAACCTGATTATAGGGCAGCAGCTTAATGGGAAATTCAATACGTTTTATTTTTATTGGTGTTTTCTTTGGTCATGGTTTCAGACAACTAAAACCCATATGTTGATTCTACTGTAGACCCTAGTCTCTAATACAAATACAGCATCTTAAAAAAAGAATACACCTAAAGGATATACTTTTAGTGAGAGTCTCCCTTTTCACTAGATTTCTTTTATCCCTATTAAAACACAAAAGCAATTTTGCCTGTTATAATGACCATGAGAGGTGCAACCTTATATTGAAAATGACTTAATGACCCTTTATTCTAACATGTCTTGCCCTACTCGAGTAATAAACTGCCTGATTTCCTCTTAGCATTTACATTCTTTAAATACTGAGGTGCTCCATGCTACTGGGAAGTCTACTAAAAGAGATGCTGCAGGAACACTTCAGGACTGCATATATTCCCTATTATCAGGCTTAGTGTCGGCTGCACCTTAGGGCAGGAGTTTCACAAGAGTTATTACTGACTAAGAGTAATTTTTCCCCCTTCAGTACAATAAGTGGGGTAAAATGTCTGCCAGAATCACTTACTTCACAGAAGTGATGGTCTTCCTATCAGCTTCCCTTATTCCATTAATGGTCTAAAAATAGCTGCTGCGACTGCATGCAGTTTGTTCAGCTTTCGACTGGTGCTCAGTTGACACAAATCAACTCACACCACAAGTTACTTTTGCACCAAGTGCTGCACTGACAGAGGTGCCTGAGCAGAACTAACGTCCTTCCAGCCTCTTCTGGATGTCAAGGTGAAAACTCAGAGTGAGATTTCGCTGCTTCTACCCAGGCCAAGGACCTTATCAGCACGCCTGCAGAAAACCACCTGGCCCCAGAGATCGAAAAAAGAGGGCAGTGGTTCTGCTGTCCTGGCCAAGAAGTGCAAAGCACAGGTCCTGATTTCCCAATGTCCTGGTAAGTGCTGATAAACTGAACTGCATTGACTCTCAAGACTGCTGTATCTTTTATTTAACATGCATCAGTTGTTGGGGTTTTTTTTCTCATTTGGATGATTTTTTTCTGAGCATTTCCTTGTAAGTGACAAAATAAGACATCAGCCAAGTAACCCGACACAAGTAAAGACACCTTCAGACCTCAACTACCTCTCTCTACCCAAAACAGTCTTCCCCATTTGTGTTTCTACAAAAGGCCTGGAGAGCTGGGTGGGTCTCAAATACTCTGGTGGTACCTGAATGACCTAAAGTTCAGCAACCACCTCTTGGCTCACACGCCTCAGGGAACCTCTTCTGCTGCTACATTACTGGGGGAGAAAGGCCAAAGATAATGACTTTCCCAATAGGACTCTATGAGAAGAAAAGCAGAACCTTTCCACTTGCCCAGGTGTGCTTCAGGTTATCGAGGGATTAGCCCTTCTATCTGTAAATTAGGACCTGACTGGGTCGCTGATTTTACCAACTGCTGGACAACACTGCTGGTGGTAAACCTCCTACAGTAATCTCTCCTCGAAAAAGCAGAGAGACAGAGAAGTGCTACGGGTCCACAACCAAATTATAAAAATTAAGGCCTCCTTTCAAAAAGAAAAATATATAGAAGCTATCACTACATTACCTCATTGCCTGAGAGACCTAGAGATTCTCAGTATTTTCTCAAAAAGGATGACTCCCTCATTACTGGGCGCATGCCTGCTGCATGGGAGCATTATGTACAACAAATCCTCTGGTTCCGCTCACAATTCAAGAATATTTTAAGTTGCATTTCAGAAAACTCTCAAACTAGCTAGCAAAGCTTTCCGGTGTGAAAGGAGACTCGACAAACTGAATTAGTTGCAGTTTGTTAGCTTGGTTACTAATTCTTTTTATAAGCTCCGCTCCACGCTGCCAACAGTGTTGCTTTGCTGAGTCTCAACATGATCATACTAATAATGATTCAACATCTCACTGTCCTTCCACATATTGGCTCAACTGAACAAACAAAAAGCTCAGTTCATGTCTAAATAGTTGCTTTAAATAAGTTTATATGATTGTATGCTTGCTAATTAATTAATTTCAGCCTCACCAGTTGAACAGGAGTAATTTTATGTGGAGGTGCTCCTCAGGGGTCAGTACTGGGATTGGCACTGTTTCACACCTTTGTCAGCGACATGGACAGTGGGGTTGAGTGCACCCTCAGTGAGTTTGCCAACAGCCTGAGGGAAGGGATACCACCCAGAGTGACCAGGACAGGCTTGAGAGGTGGGCCTGTGCAAACCTCATGAAGTTGAACAAGGCCAAGTGCAAGGTCCTGCCCACGGGTCAGGGCAAACCCAAGCACAAATACAGGCTGGGTGGAGAACGGATTGAGAGCAGCCCTGAGGAGAAGGACTCGGGAGTGCCGGCTGATGAGAAACTCAATGTGACCCAGCAATGCGCACTCACAGTCCAGAAGGCCTATTGTACCCTGGGCTGCATCAAAAGCCAGCAGGTCGAGGGAGGTGATTCTGCCCCTCTGCTCCGCTCTGGTAAGACCCCACCTGGAGCCCTGCGTCCAGCTCTGGAGCCCTCAGTGCAGGAGAGACACGGACCTGTTGGAGCGGGTCCAGAGGAGGGCCACAAAAATGATCAGAGGGATGGAGCACCTGTCCTCTGAGGAAAGGCTGAGAGAGCTGGGGCTGTTCAGCCTGGAGAAGAGAAGGCTGCGGGGAGACTTTACTGTAGCCTTTCAGTACTTAAAGGAGGCTTACAAGAAAGCTGGAGAGGGACTTTTTACAAGGGCAGGTAGGGACAGGACAAGGGGTAATGGCTTCAACCTTAAAGAGGGTAAGTTTAGATAAGATATAAAGAAGAAATTCTTTCCTATGAGGGTAGTAAGATGCTGGAACAGGTTACCCAGAGAAGCTGTGGCTGCCCCCTCCCTGGCAGTGCTCAAGGCCAGGCTGGATGGGGCTTTGAGCAACCTGGTCTAGTGGAAGGTGTCCCTGCCCATGGCAGGGGCTTGGAATGACATGATCTATAAGCTCCCTTCCAATCCAAACCATTCTATGATTCTATGAGTCAAATGAAATGACGTACATTACTGAATTTTGTCCTACAAATGATAAAACATGAAACTACAAGACTTCTAACAAAACAGCTTGGAGCCACTGTCCTTCCTATCTCTGTATTTTAATTCACATATTTCATGTGATGAAATTAATGATATTTTTTCAGAAAGCCATGCAAATTACTCCACCGATATATTTTGTTCACTCTGTTGCAAAATATTTACTCAGTAGTAACACAATTAAAGATTCAAATGAAATTGCTGTTACCTGTGACCGTACTCTCACCCTCATGATTTAACTTAAGCATTCCTAAAGGTACAATTTATTTCACATTTTTTGTTGTAGGGTGTATAGAACTCATCTTGTTTGATAACGGCAAGGCTAACGTTACTGCCTACGCTCAGGATGGAAGAAAAAGCCCCTGAACAACCCGTATGTCCCACCACAATGGCACTTTAGACACAGCAGAACATCCCCTCGCATTCAACTTCTCACTGTCATTGACTCTTTCACTAACCGCAGCGAAGAGAAAAGCTCTCACTTAAGCCTCTCACTGTCCCCCAAAGCCTCTCTCCAATATATACTAAATAAATTCCTGTGTATGAAGCTGAACATTATCACCAGGCTTCAAGTATTATCTTGTTAAAGCAATTCAGGTATATTTGCTTAAAGATGCTGCAACGGTTTATTGCTTTTTTAATAACAGGAAATCCTTACTACTTGGTAATAAATACTTATTAATTATGTAACAGATAGGAAATTAGGGAAATGCTACAGAGCAGTTACTAAAAGCACAAAAATAATAACTCCAGCCTCTAGCTACAGAATATTATTATTTAACCTTACTCCACAGTACCTATGATGTTCATTATCACATCTGATGTGATATTTAGGAAATACACTAGATGAACACTGCCTATGAGTGACAGCTCAATCCTACTGATTGAGCCACGACATACTAAAAATAAGATTGCATCAGTCAACATAAGGATGGCCAGTCATACATTTCATCTCTTAGCCATAACTAATACTATGTACATTGAAATCAGTCATGTCATGCTTAATAGCTGAAAGTCAGTTAGAATGAAGTAGTTAGCTTTTCAGTGACAGCTGTTTTCAGAAGTCAAGCCCTGGCTGAGCTTTGCGTTTAATGTCAAACTACTCCTGCTACTGTGTGCATCATGATCAAAAGCAAAAGCCTGAACTATAATGAAGATGTAAAGTGTAAATGGCCAGATGACATCGGAGACCGCTGCAAGTGTCTACTTCATTCTCATTTGAACTAACATGAGAGCAGAGTACTTTCTGTGTTTAAGGATTTTTTTTGCTGGAAAATGGGACCATAACTGCTTTTTATGACAATCTGAACTTTGCAATCTTACCCATGGTTTCTGAAGTCTGGCTGCCAACTACACGAAGAAGCATTGGCTGACTGCTGTCTGACCTCTGCAAAGAGGTAGAAGGAGAGGATATTGTTGTACCATTCACTTTGGCATCTGCCTGCGGCTGAAAATTGAAGAAAAAAAGAAAAGATTGTTATTAACAGCTCAGTACAGTTGCACAAATCTTTATATCTTTGTATTTTTTATATATTCCATGAATACACACATTCTTCTGTTTGTTTTTAAGTACATACATCCATGCAAACAACTGATCTGAATTCTGAATAAAATAAGGAAGACGACTAAATAAGAACACCAAAACATGATTTCACCTTCGCACTTGCAGCCTGTAGAACAAGTCAGCATTTTTCTCTGATCAGCCTCTAACAGATACGATTTCTTGGTCTGTTGTCGTTACTGGTAACACTTCAGCCCCTGTTTGGAAGATGGCTCTAGAGAGATCTAGAAGAAAGGCCCGAGGACTCACCTGCTCCAGCAGCTGCCTCAGCCTGTGCAGCTGCGATTCCAGCTGTTTGTTGTGATCCTCCAGTATCTGCATCCTGGCCTCCAGGCGGCCCTTGTGCTGGCGGAGCAGCTTGGCTTCCGCAATGAGCTCAGCGTCCCGGGGGCTCTGTGGAGAGACCGGCACCATCTCCGGTGGGGACGGCAGTGGAGACAGCCCTTTGTGGTCATGCTGTTGCTTCAAACGGTCATACTCCGCTTGCAAGTTTCTGTTGAGAAGTAATGTGGAGGTAAAAGCTTTACGTAGCTGAACAGGTTTGTGCAGACTCCCCTCGGAGCGGGACGATGAGAAGGCACCTCCTCTCGTGAGGTGTGATGTGATGATGTGATGTGATGTGCCATGCCGTGCCCAGCTGCTGGGGGGCAGAGGCTCGCCTGCATCACCTGCCTTTCGTTCTGCTGAATCCACCTGCTTGCAAGGCTTACGCCTCACGGATTTGCACGGAGCTGGTGCCAAAAGGCTCTCTGCATCACCAGAATTCACCGTTGATCCCCCTCCCAGGCACCGGACGCCGAGGGCTGGCTGGGCTCCAGGCACCCCCCGAAGCCCAGGTACGGGCTGTCCTGGGCTCAGCCCTGCCTCGCCTTCCAGCACACTGCCCGTCCTAGCAGAACTTGGACTGCCTGTTCGCTTCCACGCACAAATACACTCGAGCAGTAATTAGTGCTGAAAGAGGACTCTGAGTGATCAAAGCAGTTCACAAACACGAACCAAAGCGGACGCCACCCGGCCGGCCTATCTGTTTTACTGATGAGACAGCCAAGACAGAAAGGTGGCCCAAAAAGTCAGAGCAAAACACGGAACTCAAGAGCTTATTTGCAACTCTGCTGTTGTCAGCCAGGTCACATCACCCTCCTCTCTTCATATTCACAACTGCATTTCCAGCCTAGCTCTAAAATGACTAATCTAACACGAGGAAAAGACAAATCAGTGAGCTCAGCTGTTAAACTACACTGCGCTAACTTGTAGGGTATAATCTCTATCTCCATTTGGACTGCCCTGCCTAGAGTGCCGCAGTCTACTGTAGCTTCATGACACTGCTAAGCGTGTGCTTTTATTCCGTAAAACTCCAGTTTTACTCCAGTAAAACACTCCATAGACTAACACGATCTATAGCAGTCCACGTGAAAAAAAATCTACCAAGCAGGAAGAGCACAGAAAGTAAGAAGCTGAAACCTTGTTAGGGATAACACAGTCCAAAACCACAAAAATAGTAACCTGCAGCAGGAACTTGGCAGGCAAGGGAGGCCGAATAGACCACACTGGGATTTTGTTCCTGTGATGTTCCTTCACAGCTTCCCAGAGGGGGGAAAAATGGCTCGATGCTCTGGTAACTGCTTACTCATCACAGTGACCCAGATCTTACTTTTTCCAACTTGCTCCTATTTGAGGTTGTGAGAACAGGCACTTTTTGCCAGTTCTCCCAGCAAAGCACAATGCAGACTGACAATTTGGTCTGGAGGCTTAATAGCACCTCAGAAACCTCCCAATAAACTTTACTGAGCTTGGAAACACTTCTAAAGGTACGTTATTGTGACGAGAACAAGAACTAAAACAGTATGTATCATTTCACAGGGGTAAGAAAGCAATGCCAAGGACAAAGACAGGCTACTGACTGTTCTTCAAACATACTTGTGCCCTCAGCAGCTGCCTGATGGATGTGTCCTAACCTGGAACTGCGGCACCCCTCCAGAACATGATCGCCAAGGGATGTCTGACCTACATGATCCCTCCTCTGCAGAAGTTTTTAAAGGTTAAAAAAGCCTGTTGATCATTCTTAACTTCAGGTTGTTCCAAAATTTGAGGTTTCTAAAACTCCCACAAAGAGGGAAGACTATGAAGAGTTCATTTTCAGAGAAAAGGTTTTGTTTTAATGAAATACAGTTTCAAGTCCATGCAAATTATGTGGAAAAAATAAAGAAGGGCTGTACTGGGTGTTGCCTTCCCCACAACTTCATGTCTTCCGATACTTCTAGCTAAGTGAATTGGTGAATAGTTAATAAAAATACAGAAGGGAAAAGCAATAAGGACAACAGCATCAAGCATGGTCTTACTGAAGACTAAAGTTTAAACAGGATTGATAATTAAGCTTGTTTTTCACAAAGTCTGTAGATAGTGGGCTACTGCTACCCCATGAGGAATTTCCCAGATGTGTGATACAGGCAATACTCCACAAACAGCAGACTCAAAAGTCTGAAGTGCTGTAAAGCAAAAGATAAAATATCACCCTAAGGGAAACTAAATAAATGTACTTGGTCATACTTACAACATAATCAGGTACCTTGCTACAAACCCACATTTACTGCCTCAAGTATCAATATACAGAAGACCCTGCAGCAACTATGGTACTGAAAAACAACTGAAGACCAGGAGTAATTCAGATAAATATGCCTTCATGTCTGATACAAAATAGTTAACCACTCTTTCTGAAAGTCTACAGGAAAAAAAAATTGTAAAGGATACTGCATATTATCCCACCAGAGCTATGTCTGAATTTGTGAGTTCTGTAATTAAATACAGTAATTCTGTTGGAACACAGGAATGTCATTTTCAAGGATGCATCTGAGCTTGCCCAGAGCATTTGTGTCACTGAGTTTTCCAGCTGCACCCCTTCAGTCCAGCTACATAGCCCTTTGTCCTGGTTTTGGTTAAAACAGAACCGATTCTCTCTTAGTGAATCTTCCTTACAGCTAAGTTCTTCTAAGTAACTGCATTTTTCTGAAGCTGGCTGCATATTTCACAGACAGTGCCTGCTCCAGAGCTGGTAACACCTGGTGTTTATAGTTACACTGAGCTAACGGTAGGAAAGGAATGCAGAAAAAGGCCTCTGTTTATAATGATCACTATAGCAGCCAAGGTCACCGACAGACCTCGTAAGTCCCCCAAGTGAGGAGTCGCAAAGGGTCACACTTGCATGGAGGGGTGGACAGTACAGGTGACCCGATATTGACCAACGTGGTGTTCCATGCCATGCACATCATACTCGGTTTAAAGCTAGGGATCACGAGGATCTCGCTCTCTTTGTCCATGGTCAGGTTCTGAAGAGGACCCTGCTCGTTGTTCTACCTGCGATCCTGATCCAGATCCAGAGCCGTGTATTGCGAAGTCCAGTCCGGGATTTCCCAGTGCTGCCTGGCAGCTGCTGGTGCCCCGGCACCCAACGCCCGGAAAACTCAGTGTTGGTTTTGGATATTTTTGAATTATTTCTCTTATTATTTATTAGTATTATTAGTGTTATTAGTAAAACCTTTTATATTCAATTTGTAAGTCTCTCCTCCCTTTTCCTCCTTTTTCCTTCCTCTGGTGGGAGGGTAGGGGTTGATAGAGAGCATCTGCCAACTCAGTTCATTGACGCCCTGCTTTAAACTGTGACACCCTTAGTCCAGAGAATTGAGACTCATCACAGCAGCCGCTTTCAGAGCCGTAAGAGTGATGCCATGTGCAGAAAACCAATAATATCATAATAATTGGGATATAAACATACAGGAATGAAGACCTGTATTAACACAGCGCAAAAAAGCTGCAAATTAAAAAAGAAAGAATTCAAAACCTGATGTAAGAATATCCTTGAGGAGAGAACAATCAGCCCTTATTCCTGCCTCTGGAATAGTTTTAAGCTGTGCAGTGAAAACGGATTGCTGCTGCAAGCCAGGCATCCAAAGGCACAGCCACAGCCCTTGGTGCAAAGCCTCCATGTCCCAAGGAAAGGCGCGCTCTGACATTATCAGCATAAAATGGGACTTATGAGAAAGGGGAGGTAAAAGCATAATCCTCTTTAAATGTATGCAACTGAGCAAGCACGGGCAGCGCTGGGAAACCCAGCCTCCCCCCACCACAGCTCAGGCTAGGTGACTGTCACACCTGGCCGTCACAAACAAAGCAAGCTGCTGCATCTTCTGATCACTAGGAAAATATACTCTACTTCAGTAGGCGAAATATTCAAAGAAAAATCCCATATATTCCATTTACTGTGCTTGCACCTCTTTGAAGCACTCATGAAGAAAAGTAACAGAAAGCATGTAATGTAACCTTGATTTATACAACTGTAAAGAGCTGGGTAGTAAAGAGCTCACGAGTTATTAATCACATCTATCCCTGGCAGCATCAATTGCCTGGTGACGGAAATCCTAGTGGACCCCATCTACTGAGTAGTCCTCTGAGAGGCAACTGAGAATTTGTGAATTTGAGTTATTTTCCGTCTCCCTACAGAAAATCAGCGGTCTGAAGAAACAGACAAAGCTGGTAACCAAACCATCTATGCCTGTCCCTTACTAGAGTGCCAGCGTTTACTCACGATGTTTCGCACTCAGAAGATGTAGTTCCCCTTCTTCAATGCCAAAATAAATACCAAAAGGAGCCACAGCTTATTTAGAAATGCATCACTTTCTCACTGTCGGTAACTATACAGGAGGAACTTATTTGAGGAGGCCATTCACCAGTCTTCAGATCTGAAAGAACACCACAGCTGCACGGGAACAGGGCAGCTCTGAGATTCGGGGTATCAGCGCTTCTCCAGCAGCACACAGCCCACTGCGCTCCCGCTGCCAGTCAGGAAAGCAAAGGAAAGGCAAATTGCTCCGGCTGGAGATCTCACCTACTAAGTTCTTGTTGCAGTACAGCGCAGAGCTGGGAGGAAAACAAGAGAAGGTGAGAGAAGGCTCCCTTTTACAGAAGCATGTCAGTGATATTGAATCAACTGAAATATTAGGAAATGTTCACCTTCTTTAGTCATTAAAATAGCAGGAAAGTATTTTAATTCTTTGCAAAAAGTGCTGAGTCTTTGTCACTGCAAAACCGCATGCTTTCTTTTTAATGCTAGTACAGCACACCCTGGTCAGTGTGACCTATCCTACCGTATAACCTATGTAATGTACCACTTTAGATGGACACTGAATTATGCCTGCTTTTTTTCTGAAATATTCATTCAAAATGTTGTTGGCATGCTTTTTTAATTGGTTTTTTTCCCTTATATTGCAATATCGTTAATACTGTATCCCACAGCAAGATTACTTTATGTCTATTGAACACCTAAGAAACAGTCTTATCACAGTATTCCATGTGATGTAAAACTGAGCATGAGTCTGAAGGCCTAGTACTCCAATGAAATATTTTCACCAGCTGAAAATTTTCTCTAAAATGCTCACATTTTAGCAAATATAAATTATTTAACAGTCACATTTTAGCCATGAATTATTTAAGGAAGTCGTATTTGCAAGCTACAAAAGCACCAAGGTCTCAGAATGCTAGCAGATAAATAATGAATATCTAACAAGAGGTGCTTGGAACTGAAAAAAAAACTCAAGTCAGAACTGTGCCACAGCTAGGTTAGTTTATAAGTTGGATAATACATTTCAGAAAAATTCAAAATAGGCAACAGATCTTTTTAATCTGTCTAAAAGCAAAACCTCAAAATTATAATTTCAAATAGTCTTTCTTATTTAAGTAACAAGTCAAGATGGAAATATTTGGAGACCAGAAACTGCAGCTGAAAACCAAATGGAGGTAAGAATTCAATAAAGAGCTCAAGAGAGAGGAAGAAAAGTCAAAACACGAAGCAAAAAAGATAAGGGCTTTTTTTAAAAAGCAGGAGACTGTGGAGAGCAGAAGAAAAAGAGAAATGACAGTGAAGTGTTTCAAATATCGTAGTATTGCTTCTTGTTGGTACTTGATGCAGCTTTCCCAAGAGCTGCTGACAAGTGCCTGCATGTGCCGACTTTAATTGTAAAATAATACAAGATACAGCAGAGCGCACTAAATCTTCATTGTCAAAAATCACCAGAGGTGCATGTAACAAAAGTGGTGTCAACACAGGCAGGAAAGGGTGACTGCTTATTTTTCACACCGCCAGCTGCCCCACCACTCGCCTTCCCAGGCAGAAGCATCGCACCCAGCTCGGCATGGGCAGGGGGACACGCTCCGGCCACAAGACCCAAGGTATTTACCCTGGAGATGAAACAGCTCAGGTGCTGTGAGGCTGGGCAGAGAACCGGGTGGTCACGACATGATTTGCATCATGTTCAGCTCACTTCCAAGCAACGGATTCACCGAGTCTTCGTGCTGCGGCAATAAACTACGTTTACTCAGAGGGCATTTTTCTGATCAGCATGGGAAGGAATAGGTGTTCACCCACCCGAACTGGGTTCACACAAGGAATTAGGTCCCAGGTTGTTGGTTACCTTTGGCAACAACCAAAAAAAGTTTGCACAAACTCAAAGGAGGAGAAAGACTAGAAAACAGCAACCTCAGGGGACAAGACTCTTCTTTAAAGGTGGGTAAGTTATACGAATGGCTCCTGACTGACCCTGTCTGAATGGTTTATTTTTCTGGACAGGAATTAGTGTTTCCTCCATAAAATCAGAGTTATCTGGCTGTGACAAGCCATCAGAACAACAAAGACTTGTTCGTTTTTGAGCATCCGCCTCACATTTAAGTACGAGCTATTTATAGCGGTTTGCAGAGACAAAAGTCACGATTTTGTCATAATCAATGAAAATCACAGCAGTGTGACCTCCACGCTGTCCTACAGAAACAGACCTCTCTGTCCCTGTTGCCCTGAGACCCGAAGCACCCACAAAAGGCGAGGCTGCTTGTGGGGGCATCCCGTCCGCAACTGTGCCTCCCGCAGCACAAATGAGCAAACAACTGGCTATAACCAAGCTTACAGGCTACACCTCTTGTTTAATCCAGGACCAGCAAACTTCAAAAGAGGTATTTTTAAGGCAAAATTCTTGTCAGAGATTTTTTAACGTGCTATTCATCATTAGTAGCTGTTACATTAAATAAAGCTCATACTGAAAATTAAGGCATAAACCCCGAAAAGGAATTTTTTGGTCAGCTAAACAGCTGTCTAACTCCAGGCTATACTAATGTACATATACCACATTCGTAATCTAAAACGAAGCTGCTTTAAAAGCCATCCTCCTTTCTGGTGGGCAGCTTATTTTGTACGCAGACAGAAAACCATTATGATTTTTTTTCTCCTTTTTAGTTTAAGTTTAAGAAGTTTAAGAAAGTAACACCCCTCCCCTGAAAACTAAACTATTTTACTACCTGTACGGTACTAGTTACACAGTATTTCTTAACTACAGAAGTCCTGTATGCAAAGTACGATGGCTTATTTCAAAATACTGATTTTCCTCCACTTCGGAAAGTACTTGGGCTTTATGTACTATGTAGTGGGAAGTCTGGCGTTTGTTTCAAATAAAATCTCACTGCTGTTCAGAGAGCAAGAGCTTTGTTTACTACTGCTTTCTGTCTGAAACACTTTCCTCATCCCTTCTGCCTATTGATCCTCTACGTTCTCCCAAATCCTTCTAAAAAGAAGTGTGTTCTTGACCCTTCCTCTTTCTTTCTCGCTCTCCATTTTGTTATTATTTACATGTCTGTCAGACACTGTGCCAGCAGTTTTCATGCAGGCAGAAACACGATCTCCAGGTGTTTTCTCTGCTACTAATTCCTCACCGAAAGCAGTTAAGATTTTAGCAGTTTGATCTTCAGTTAAACCTGGTCTGAAGATCGTGTAGTCTGAACAGAGATGGTACAACGCAACTGGAAACACGAGGGCATAAGAAAATAATGCCAGATTAAAAAGGTAACTCTGACAGCAAATGACACCTTTAATGAAAAAAGCATGTGTGATACAAACTATTATTTAAATTAGCTGCCCCTGCCCTTGGAGATGTAGAGACATGCCTACAGAAAAATAAAACCTGGTATTTATGGAGAACAGGCTCCTTCCTCTTCCTGGTTGAAGCATATTACTTACAGAGTAAAAGAGACTTAATCTGTGGAGGAGCAGCTGATGCACATCCAGAAGGAAGCACAAGGCAGATCTAAATCTTCCTCCTATTCCAGGTGCCAGAATAGCTTACTCCAGGCTTCTCCAGGCCAAAACCAACTCGAGCTGTTCTGAAAACCCAGGCTCTGCTCTTTGCAAAGAAGTCCCAGCCATGGTCATATGCAGATGGTGGGGTGATGGCACCACTGTAATTGTTTAGTACCATCCAAAGAAGACTTATGCATGGAGAGAAGATATATGACACTGCCAACTCTTGCATTATTTTCTTGACATGCCTGAGGTAAATGATTACTGCATTAAAACCTCTTAAAGAAGCAAGAAAAAGACCATGAAAATGCCAACAGACTTTATCATAAAAGCTGAAGATAGCAGAAGGCAAATAAAAATGTGGTTTGTTGTAGATCTAAATTATTTCTATCCTACAGCCTAATTTTGGTAGTTCATGGTTGCAATTACGAATCTGCCAGGGTCAAGATCTGTCAGTTTTTATGCTGATGGCCCAAGACACCAGGGTACCAAAGAAAGAGGACTGCAGTGTTGTGGTGCTGCAAGAATCCAGTCAGGGTGTTTTTCGTGATTAACAAAGATAATTTCAATTAAACTTGAAATTAAAAGTGGCAAATTATATTTGATACTGGAAGGCTACAGAAACGGCAACAAATTACACCAAACAAACAGAAAGAAAACAGGACCCAAGTTTTAACCACCATGAAAGAACTCATTTGTCTGAAGAAAATGCCGCTTTTAACTCATTTTAGCCCTAAAAAGCCTATCGAAGTGAATTCCATCTAACTGCACAGCACAATTATTTCACAGATCCTTTAGCTTAAATGAGTTGAGGTCATTTCAAAACCTCACGTATCCCAGTGTCCAACCTTTCTGAGAAAAGCCTGTCTTTCCAAGAACCTCTGCCTGTTTTTTCCAGACAGGGGTGCACAAATCTGCACACCCTCCCCTCTCGTAACAGCAAAACAAAGTAAGGCTGGCATGAAGCTCATTGCTGCCATGGAAATAAAAGGAAACGGTAGAACAGAAGGAAATACGGAACACGGCTGGCAGAGCTTGCTGCAGGTGGCACCACGAGCATTAGGTGACCCACGCATGTTTTCGAAGCTTGCCATTGTGGAGGTTTTAGGAAAGAAACATGCTGACTCGTCACCCCACTGGAAGTGGGAGCGAGCTAAGGACGACACGGTGTCAAGCCTTGTTACTCACTGCAAGAAAGCTTCGGCGCGGCAGCGGGCGGTATCACCCACCTGTTCTCCTCCTCCAGGTCCGCCAGGATTCTCTCCAGTTCCCCCCTTTCCTCACTCTCCAGAGAAATCAGGATCTGGGCAGGGCTTCGAGGCTGGCTCAGGGGGGACTCCTGGTTCAGGCTTTGGCAGTAGTGCTGGATTAACAAGTGTTCATCATCGCTGCAAAACACAGGAGGATAAAACAGGCTGTTCCCTTCCCCGTTTTTAACTTCACAGTGAATACAAGGGGACGATTCACTCCCCGTCTCTCATTTCTTACAAAGAGATTTACTGAACTCTTTGTAACGAAGAGCACAGTAATGCACCTTAGAGTAAAATCTGCACCTTCTCTGCAGGGTCCACCTCTCTTCCTCTTTGCTTCTCAGATAATTAAAGCCAAATTTTGCCACAGCGGTCAACCTCTTCTGCCTAACTTCTATTAAGAATTTTCTGGAGAAAAAAGGCCATCTGCTGCTGGCTGATCTGTGTTGTGGAAGGACATTCAAGCAAAGGCAAGGCATTTATTTTTACACCTACAGACTCTCCTTATGTAATAAAGGTGTCCTCTATGTAAACATTTTTCTCTATAAAATTGTAAATGAGGTGAAATAAAAAAATATTGACTTAATCTAATGAAATTATGCTATTTTTCACTGAGGTTTTTTTTTAAACTACAAATGATGTACACTGTCAGAAGACAAACATATTCTGTTTAATACATATGATCTCTTTCTTTACCTCTGTTGCCCCTGAAGCCATCCAGCATTTCAAACAGAAACACCTCCGGAAGAGAAAAGCAAATCCAATTCTGCAGACCTTGACCACCTTCTAGAATTACATGGGTGTTTCAGGTGCTAAGGAGATGCATCCAAGCTCTAAGCTACACAGCTATCACCAGCAGTGACTGTGAGAAACCATGGAAGGTTTCTCTTGACACCACAAGTCAAAGATAGAAAAAAATGACACTGCTGTTGGGAATCTTGTTTTTCTGGCAGTACTCTACTTCTAACGAAACAATTCACTCTAGCTCTTTTGTAATTCCAGAATTTAACAGGTGCTTTCAATAGCTGTTACTATTCAAAAATTAGGATTTTCCTTGTTCCCATTTTGTTCCTGAAAATGTTAATGATGCCATTTTATAGACTGCAGAAGTGCTAAAGCAATGTAGAGCTCATTAACATTAGCTCATAAAAGGGAAATATTAATTTTTCACAACAGGCATCCTTTCCTTTTTCTAAGTAAAATTTTAAAGGCTTGCAAAGTTCCTAAATTTATACTTTTCATTAAACACTTCAACTGTGATTTCCTTCAAACAACTGCTTTGCATTTATAAACATCCTTATGCATTTTAAGTGAATTAACAGTGAAAAAGTGACATAACTATTGCAATACAACATCACTTTGCAAGACATACTCTTTCTGTGTGATTTTTAGCCTGCACATATGTTGTATACATAATTGCAATAACACTACATATGAAAATATTTTGTGGTATATATACACATTATGTCTTTATTTCCCTCCCTGTCTCCATCTATCGTGCTAACTAACTACAAACCTGGTAATCCAAAACTCATAAGAACATCAACAAATACTACTTAAGCATAACCTGACAAACAACACTGAAAGAATTACAGTTGCGAATTCATGGTGAGCTCTGATTTTGCTGCAATTTGTACCTGGATCACATTTCTTCCAAATTTCAGAATCTACAGATTCATTCTCATTTTAATAGTACAAACTGAGTAACAAACTTGATAGTCAGCGGTTAACTTCTTAACTAAATCATATTAACACAATTTTTAATTAACCAAAGAATGAGTTGAACAGCAAGAGCAAAGTGTAATATAAAAGATATTGCTTATGTATGATTTTTTGACTAAGAACACTGAAATATTACAGTGTGGATCACAGGAAATTCCATATATAATAGTAACAGCATTACCTCTATTCATAACAATACAAAACTGACATACAACTCGGAAATAAAGTTTTCATTAACTGCATGAAATTATACTGATGTTACATATGTATTAGTTTTGAGGTGTCATTTTAACTTTCTCCTTTTTAAACCAACATATTCAAGCAATACACTTGGTTGCACAGGGGATTTTCTTTCAAAGTTGGTAGGTAACAAACCTATCAAGTCAAAAGAGAAACTATTTCAAAACAAAGAAACCGCTTTATTACTATCCAAGAACATCTCACAGGCCCACAACCAACCTTATAAAATATTAATGAGTTGGAATCTCAATTTAAGTGAATGAAAACTGGCCAGAGGACTATGCCATGCTACAAGAACACTACAAATTTAATAAAAAGAAGATTCTGTCTGAATTTTCAAAAAAAATCCACCCCTTAAACTGTGGTAAGGATGAGATTACCTAGAACAGAAAAAAACACTTTTAGAAAAGTTGGGATTTGAGTTTTTTCATATTTGATTGGCTTCGAATCTGTGCTACAGCTTCTCCTACACAGTTAACGAAGACCAAATTTTCAAGCGTGCTAATGACTTCTGTGCTTCCACCCTGTTTTCAGAAACGTTACTCACAGTTCGTTTTCTAGTTCTATGTCCTTTCATTCAGAGAATAAACAAGACCAAGAAAATCATGAGAGGAGAAATGTATTATCATGTCAGAAACCACAAGAAGGTCTTAGTGTGATATTAGATCGAACTACTTTTTAAAAATTAAAACATTTATTTATGACTTTACATTTAAAGTAGTACAATGAATGCTTGTCAGTGACCTGTCCAACTTAAAGTTTACTACTTCTAATACGTCACGGTGAGGATGAGCCCCCCTCGGCTTACACTTGCAATGCATCTCAGGTATTTGCAGGCCAAAGTTTTCTGTTTAGCCCCACTAACCTTTTGAACAACACTTTGCCCACCACATTTCCAGCTTGCAGCAATTTAACATGATTCAGCTTGCAGCAGAGATAGAAGAGTTACCTTTTTATCTTTGTCCTTACAACACACAGACGATGAGCATTCTTCCCAAGTAAGATGGGAACTATTTGCTGAATAAATCAGCAATTTTTTGGAAGACGTTAGTAATTTTATTTTTGAAGGTATCAATCGTCTGTTGCATAAATTTGGTATTAAGCTATAAGCCATAAATCTAGACGCTATGAAACAAACTGAAAGAACATGAGTTCATCACTAAATTAAACCAGATGTGGTACATGACCATGCAAATTCAGCGCTACAGAATTTCATTTTGAGTTATTAACCTTCACAAGAAAACACACGTCAAAAATATTAAAACAGCCTACTTACATGCTCTCATTAGGTGAAATACTGTCATTTAGATAAGAACCATTGGTGTTCTCCATTTCTGCTAGCCTGTGGAAAAATAAACAAGACTCATTAAAATCAATTATGTTTTCCAGAAACTTTATTTGCTCTAACATTCCTGAAAGAATTAAAGAGCGTGATGTTTTTGATGAATTTAAAACTCAAATTAATTTGTGCTCACTGTTGATTACCAAAAAGCTTTGCAATAAATTATCGCTAAGGACGGTTTATTTGTTACAACGACCTGGCTAAACTCACTTCTAATTTATTAACCCTTTCTCACAGACTATATTCCACTCCTCATGATTAATTAATTCCACTATCAAAGAAAGGCCTTAAGATGCCAGGGGATTACACAAATTGCTTTCTACCTGGCAATGTCATCATCAGAACTGTAATGATCAGTCATTTCTCATTCATTTTCAACACTTGGCCCCTCAAAAATGTCCTGCATAATTCAGAAATAACTCTCCTGATCAAGTGATTTTGGGGGAGAGAAAGAGGAAGTTGGAATAACTATTTTTCATTACCTCAGCCCTTGTAAATTTGCTCAATTGGTGAAAAAATATTTTTGTATTTGTGCAGTTCACCCACTTTTCTATTCTTAAGAGCAGTATGAAAGCAGACAAGTGAACTAAAGCAGTGATATACCACTATTTTAATCCTCCAAATCAAGGAAAAATCCTGCTTGTGGTATTCCACAAGATGAATTACTTCACATTAAAATGGTACTTGAGATTCGCACGGAGTTTGGAGGTTTCTGCTCTTTGGATTTGTATGATTACAGCAGGGTGCATATTAAAAAAAAAAAAACAACCTATGCAGAATCATAGAACTACAGAATGGTTTGGATTGGAAGGGACCTTTAAAGATCATCATGTCCAATCCCCCTGCAATAAGCAGGGACATCTTCAACTGGATCAGGCTGCGCAGAGCCCCGTCCAACCTGGCCTTGAATGTTTCCAGGGATGGGGCATCCACAACCTCTCTGGGCAACCTGTGCCAGTGTTTCACTTCCTTATATCCAGTCTGAACCTACCCTCTTTTGGTTTAAAACCATTACCCCTTGTCCTTTCGCTACAAGCCCTACTAAAAAGTCAATAACCTGAGTGTGCAGCTCAGCAAAGACCCCACAGGACCTAAAGGCCACTTCTGAGCACATAGGTGCTCTGGCATGCAAGTTAGTTGGCAGGCTGGTTAACAGCAACCATGGACGATGCTCTGCATCCCAGAACCTGGAATGCAAAACCCCAAACTCTATGTTGCTTTAAAAAGCGCTCAGACAGCTGCTAGCCTTTGGGATTTTTATTTTTTTAAATGATTGTTTAGAGAAAGTTCTGCCTAAAGTCCAGCTGGTCTCATACCTGCTAGCATAATGTTCAATGCGTGAATGAGTATCATCATGTGAAAGCTGAGGGGACGAGGCAGGCCTATAAGGCAGAAAACACTGATTAATCACAAACAATACCCCTTTAAAAGTAAAAAAGACACTTAGCTATGCCTATACCCTCACATTCCTATGCCTTATGCTTATGCTATGTTTGATAAACAGCAAAATTATAACTCCAGGTGCTGCACGTGCCTCCTCAAGCCATCGGTGCAACGTCTTGTGGTACCACACTGGGGATTCTGACCATTTTGCAATCCATCCGTTGCAATGACTCTTCTTCACACCAGTCCCCGAGGAACCCTTTTCCAAAGGATTTATAGAAGAGCTTTTGCCCCGGTTTTCCCTTCACACCTGCCTCCTTCACTGGTAATTCTGTTTCATGCGCAGCCCTGCACCGGCTGCAAAACCTCTGCTGAGAACCTCTCCTCTGCCTCCCGCCCTGCTTCCAGCACAGCCCGCTTACAAGGGCCTTTAAGGACTACTCCACAAGCAACTAGAAATAAATACAAGAAACGTAAAATGTCTGAAATGAGCCTTTAATAATGCACTGCAGACACTGATGATTTTGCCTAGCGTCTTTCCAGAGCTGCAACCTGAACCGTAGATCAGTGTTGATGAAAACAATCCACGGGACTTCTCTCATCAATCAGAGCATTGATTCTTACAGCCTTAACTCTGGAGAACGTCATCATCGAACTACGCTGCCTACACAGCTCAGAGCGCACCCTTTGATGCTGTGCGGGATTTTGCCAGTCTGCGTGTATCAGGAGGTACTGGAATAACACAAAATGATGCAGCCTCCCAAACTGTATGACAACCTCGCATTTTAGCTAAATTCCAACTTCTCGTTATTCCACCTCTGCTGACTTTCCTTCTGGAACTCCTGACTGAGGAAGGACTTTCCCCCTCCTTTTGAACTGTTGGATACTGCGGTTCAGGCTGGGTCGGCCCAACGGGGATTGCACCGCATTGCAAGAGCAGACCAGTTTAGTATTTACTAGTTGTAAACAAAAACTGTAATAATCCTGTGGTTTGTAATGCTCCTGTGTTAGGAGTTTGATAATCTTGCAGTAAATCTACTAGATTGATCATCTTCCAGTTTACTAAACAGCCTGCAAAGAGCTGTAGAAAACTAGGATCCTTTGGAATTCATAGAGCTTTATGCTGGATACACAAAACTCATCATCATTAATGTTTCTTCTCACAGAACAGCAACGTTTTTCTCTTTAAGACATTACAGGCCAAATATCACAAATCTCATTTTGTCTGAAATGATCTTGGGCCTCCAACTGTACTTCTACCCATCACATATTCAAATTTTACCACAGCAGACCAGAGGATAAATACTCAGTTCATAGAGTTCCTCAGTACAGCAGAGGTTCATATGGATGGGCAGTTGCTTCTCTGCAACTTGATATCCTATTTTGTGTAAGAACATTGACACGAATGTGGGATGGGAGGGAAAAAGGATGCTTTTTATCTACAGCAGTGGATTATGGAGCAAGGTAACAATGTCTTTTTTGATAAATTGATGCTACCCCATTTTTTTATTTATTTGACACACAGGAGATGTTAANCTGGTCTAAGCTGGTACTGTCAATGAAAGAAGAGGTCTTGGTTTCAACGCGCACACACGTATTGCTGCCAATACTGTCCGTCCACTGGGAAATCTATGTTAAAAGCAGCTTTAGTTTTGAGCTGGATCATTCTTCTAAGTCCCTCTTACCCCAACATCGCACCCGTATAAGGGACAGCACTCGGTGGGGACTAACTGGGCAATGAAGAGATGCCCCTTTTGGCAGCAGGGCAAGGCAAAAGACGAGCCTGACTGCATGATCACATACTTGCTGCCTTGAAACTAAGCTTCAACTTCAGAATGAACAAGGTGTGTAATATACATATATTAAAGACAACACTGTTGTGTAACTTGTTAGAGCCGACTCTGTCTCTCCGTCAGCTGCAGCCAGGGGATGAGGCAACATTTCCAGGTTTGTCTCCACTTCAGAACATACTGNAACNGAGATCTACCTCAAGCAGCTTTTTGAAAATTTGCTTAAGAAAGCAAACCCGCTGAGAAGCACTGCAGTCTTCGTGTTGAATTCAGCTGCTCAGAGGTGCACTTCTGCCAGTCTCTGAGCTAGCCTGTGCACAACTGTGCTGCACAGCAGGCTGTTGTGTAGAGATGCTCTTAGGTGCCCGTCTGTGCTAGAGCTCACTGTCCTGCCTTTCTGAGCACACACACTCAGTCCACCTAATCCGTCTGAGCAGCCAGCAAGAAGGCTGAGAGACACAGCCAATATTTATCCATGATAACGACCCCTTTTACAACAGCTCCACAGCTGTGTTTCTCAAGCTGGGGTCTACGGGAACAGCCTGGGGAGTGCCAGTCAAGTGGCGACTGCGGGGCAAACACCACCTCCTGCCATTCCCTGCATCCCCAGAGATGTGGCTGGCACGACGAGGGCACTTTCCTTGCTGTTCAACATCTCAGTCAATGCTTCATGAAAGTGTAGAATCAAGTAAACTGTATTTGTGCCACTGGCAGCTCACAGTCCAAGTAAAAAAGACACAAGTTCTCACAAAAAGCGAGCTGTCCCTTTAATGCCTGGCAAGCAGCCTATCTGTGCAAAACACTGGATAATAAGCAGTCAGAATTACTAACTTCTAATAAAAAATATATATGTATGTATTCATAAACAGTTCCATGTATACCACATGTTGCTGTCAGGCTGGCACTAGCATTGTTGAACGCTGCCAGGTTATGCTCTTCCGGAGCACTCTGAAGATTATCAGAAAACTGGCACGAAAGCACCAGTAAAAGGCAAGATCTTAGAAAACAAGGGAAAGTTTTATGGCAACCAGAGTAAGAGGTTTCACTGCTGAAGCTGGAATTGGCCCTGTAACTGAGAAACAGTTTCAAACCTGGGTAGCTCAGTAACTTGTGTTGTAAGACCAGTGGTCTAGCACGAAGAAAAGGAGCAAAGTTAGCAGAACAAAATGAAAAGCAATTATTTCCAGCCACTATTAATTTCTTAATTTTCTGCTTTCTTGTCAGACCAGACGAAAGGATTGTGCTCAGGAAGATACCCGAGCTGGTCTGACAAAAGGTGCAACCTCTCCATACAAATCCTGTTTCTCAGTATTTCTCAAGTTTTCTTAAGTATTGCACGTGAATTAAATTCCCTGTAGTATACGACAGCAAACCTTTGGTGTGAAGCTATCGGTGCAGGCATACCATGATGTTATTAATGTAAGTAACTAGAATTAAGCATGTTACGGCAGATGAATTTCATGTTATGTCAGACACGGCGATGGCATTCCGTATTATCCAAACTTTCTTTAAATGCTACTTTAAACTTTGCAATTGTTCCAAATAGTAAGAAATCTAGATGCACAGTTGAGTATATAGGATGCTGCCATCATCCCCAGATGCATTTATGAATGAAGGTGCATACTAAAGTTCAAAGCCCCTTTATTTCAGTCTGGCTCCAGCCTCTGGGCATTTTCTGTGGGTGAATCCTCAACCATATGAGGTTTCCAGTACTAGATGTGTTTTTTGGTTGCTTAAATTTCCTAGAGGCAGAGCACTTCACTTGACTTCCCAATGGTTTGTGCTCCAAATGAAAATTATAAATCAATATTCCAATCTATACATTTCACTGTTGTTTATTCTACCAAAAATTCAATGAAGGTGCAAGCCATATACATTCTACCATATAGAAATATATAAAATTCTGTTTATTAGTTTCTCATTAGTTACCAATATGTGAATTAAAAATAATCCTTATTTAACATTATTCTAAAATCACCTCATCAAATGTAACATTAGTAGTAGCAAATGCCACAATGGCAAGTATATATCATCTTTAGTTTATGCTGAGGATATTACTACAACAAGTAAGACAATGCACGTGCAGGAATGGTGCAAGAGCGAAAATCCATTTCATAGCTGAAAAATCCTGCTTTTTTTAACTTCTGAAGAAAATACAGTAAACATTTCCTCATTTCAACCTGCCTTCACAAATCTTGTATCTAAAAAACTGTAATAAAATGTCCAGTGAGCTTTGGATTAATTGGGGCACATGAGTGCGTGAGCGTGCACGGTTGCACATAAAACCAAATTATAGCTTTATCTACAAAACAATGCCATTCCTGAAACTGATTTTAATCCATCAAGTTCAATTTCTATCTTTCAAAAAAAGCATTTAGTATACATTCAGAGGGATCGACACTTATTCAGAAACACAGGCTTTTAAATGACAAACTCTCATAAGCATTAGTAGGACTGCATCAAAATCTCTGTTAATTCGATGAAAATACATACTCCAGAAAGAGTATACAGTACACAATCCACGATTGCTGGGAATTCCTGGATTTATCCCATTCTACTCATTTGGGATCAAAACATTCCTTCAGAGAGTGCACCAAAGGAAATAATCATAAAGAAAGAAGGAAATGAACTTATGTAAAACTAAATAAAGAAACAAACAAACAAAAAAGTGAGGGAATGCAGCAGCAGCAGTAGCAGCAGCAGCACACTTCAGCAAAAGTACTCACGCAGAATCTACTGGCCAGAAGTTGATCAGAGTAACAGGACTGCAAGACAAAAAATGAGGAGGTGAAGAGAGAGGCAGAAGAAACTCAGCAGCAAAATAATTACAGAAAGGTTGAAAAAAAAAAAAATCACAACAACTAAAAACAGAAATCCAACAGACCAACATGAGTGACTGTGAAGAGCAACCAACCAAAAAGTGAGAAAAAAAATTATCTAAAACTAAAAAAGAGAAAGAGAGCGCGAGAACAAGCTGCATGCAATTGCCATTAAACAACTGATTAAACTTGTAAAAAGAACCAAAGGGAACTGGGTTAACTCACTGATTTCTCCATGTGCATCATTATTGCGCTTTTTTTCCATAAAGACATCAAAGCCATTTAATAAGACTAAATTTATAGGGTGAGAAAAGAAGAAATCAGCTGGGGAGACTGCAAACACACTAGCCTAATTAAAAAAAAAAAACAAAACCATGGAAAGATACCCATTTGGAAGAAAATAAAAATTTAATGAAGAGATCATTAGTCTCCAAATTGTCGTATCAAGCTTAGAAGTTTACAAGGCTGTCAGTAAGCCGGTAAGTACTTTTCTTTTCCTAACCGAAGTTCAACCTCCTTTATAAGGACAGGTGAAAACAGATAAAGGCAATGGCAATTGGAATCCCAGCTTGTGTTTTCCTGCCAGCCAAGGTTAACAGAAATGAAAGAAATAAAGAGGCTTTATGCATTTAGGAAGTGAAGGGAGTTGGCACCAGCTGGGGAGCTCAAAGAGCATATCAAATGAATTGCTACTTAGGCACTTCAGAGCTACTCACGTTTCCATGTTGTCTCCCTCCAAGACTGTTTGCACAGGCAGGTAGCCCATTCGTGGGTGCTTTGCAAAATATCTTTTTGTTCGAAATTTGTTTTTTAGTACCTTGGCAAAGTCACGGACGTCTTCTCCTGAAGTTGTCTGAAAGCCACAAATCACAATGAAATCATCTTTCGTGAGGTTATTACAGTTTCTCGGCTGCCTCTTCCTTTGCTGGGTCACTTGGAAGAGCTGGGGCCACACCAAGCAGAGCTGCCAACGGCTTGACCTCCGGAACCGCAAATTTTATTTATTTGTCACTGTCACTTTACAATGTACAACACAGCGACGCTGCCAGTGGGGAGGACGGAGGAAAAAGGGAAGCTCCAAAGACGCCCGACAGGCTCATGCCTCATCTCAGGTGATTTCAAGAGGACAAGCATCTGCCGTTTCCTCATCTGGCTCGAGGGAATCTCTGCCTGCTTTTTGTCCAGCACTAAAATGGCCGTTAACAGAGGATACACAGCCAGTCTGTGTGTCCAGCCAGCTGCTTCACTGGCCGGGTCCCAACTCTTACCACATGCTCGTCACCTACATCTCATGGACTTGTCAGTCCACGAAAGTGAGACCCGTCCTCTCGGTACGTTCTCTTCCCAGTTTCCCTCCTCAGCCTCTTTCATTAATATTTTGATCAAAGAGAAACAAAAAGCAGGTGAGAGCTGCTGAAAGCTCTTAGATCAGTTATTTCTTCCCGTGCCTGTTTAAACTGAAGCCAGCAGGCATTTAAGATCAATACCCCGAGGAGAGTGCAATTCGCACACAAGTCTTCTGCTCCCTTGCCTGCAGTCGGCTTTCCTCGCTGCCATGGAGGCCAGCAGAGGAGCGCAAAGCAGAATCAGTCTCCTAAAGACCAGAACGAGCCAGGAGGCGTTCAAAGGACGTCTGCTGGGAAGATGCAAGGCTTCTTGTGAGGCCAATTCAGAGTCGGGCGATTTTCTGAACAATTTTAATGGAAGACTTCGGTTACTCTCGTCAGGCTGCACACTCCCTTCCCTGTGCCTCGCAGAGATGCTCAACCCTGAAATAGTGCTCTTCTACAGTAAATTAAGTTCTTCCTGACCCACATAACCATATTGCTTCTCCAGTGCATCTAATTCGAAGGAAAGAAATGAGGGAAATGTTAATCTTTCTGACATTTTTTAATGAGTTCTATGCCTTCTGTCTAGAGAGGAAGGAGGTGCTGGGACCTATCAGTCAAGCCAACCTTCACTGAGCTGCTGAAACACAGATGTACATATTTTTAACGATTGTCTGGGTAGAAAAATTAAGGACACCCTGAAAAATAATCTGCAGAAAGACTGAAATGCATTAACAGAAAGGACAAATATTATCCCTGTACTGACAACACCTACAAGCTTCATGTAAAGCTAGGAAGAATTTTGCTTTCTTTCCAGTCAGTCTGCCTGGCACGAAAATCATAGAATGGTAAGACTTGGAAGGGACCTTAAAGATCATATGGTTCCAACCCCCCTGCCATCAGCAGGGACATCTTCCACTAGACCAGGTTGCTCAGAGCTCCATCCAGCCTGGCCTTGAACACTGCCAGGGAGGGGGCATCCACAGCTTCTCTGGACAACCTGTGCCAGGGTCTCACCACCCTCATGGTGAAGAATTTCTTCCTAAAATCTAATCTAAATCCACCCTCTTTTAGTTTACATCCATTCCCCCTTGTCCTATCACTGCACACCCTTGTGAAAAGTCCCTCTCCATCCTTCCTGTAGGCCCCTTCAGGTACTGCAAGGCTGCTCTAAGGTCACCCTGGAGCCTTCTCTTCTTCAGGCTGAACAGCCCCAACTCCCTCAGCCTGTCCTCATAGGAGAGGGCAAGCAATGACTGGCAGCGAAGCGACACAGCAGAACCCACAAGCCAGCACAGCAGCATCTGTATTTTCAAGAAACTGAGACAATGCTTGATAATATTAAGTATCACTTCCTCAATACATCAGAAGTAAAGACATTTCGGGGAAGGGAGGGATTAAGTATGGCCAGACCACCAACGGGACTCTGGAAAGGGGATTTACTGGGGTGGCCTCGCGCCTTCCCGCTGCCCAAGGCCATCTGCAACGCCTGCTAGGAGAGCTCCTGACCGGGTTGGCACCCTGAGGGCACACAGAGCGCACCAGCTGGGAGCAGAGTAAAACTTCTAACGTTTAGTCTTGGTATAAATGCATTAAGCACAGCTTTCCATCCAGTTTGTTCACCTGTGCCATTTATAACCTTTTATTCCTGTCTTGTCTGTTTTCAACACTGTGAACGCCTTCCATTGCATTTGACTGTAATTTGGATTCAGTGTTTTCAGGTATGATAAAAAATACAACATTCTTTGCTTTGACCTTCCTGGGACTGTTACCCACCCCTCGCTCCCCTTAACCTGCTCCATGACGATCCAACAGTAACACTGCGTGTTTGCACAGAAACATCCTGATCTAGCTGGTAGCCCAAGAATCCCAAGAAGAAAATACATCTTCCCGTGACAACCAGAAGCACCAGGTACCTCTCATATAATCCAATTTCAATTTCAAAAATGTTCAAGTAGCACAAGAAAGGCAAAGAAAATGTGATTATTATGTGGACAAGATGATAGACTCAGGCTATTTTCAGCCAAACTTTCTGATTTATTCCACGGATGTTTTATTCCACATGATTTTCAGAGTAAAATCATCCAAAACAAAATTCTCAGCAAAACTGGTTTATGAAGAAGAAACAGTGCAGTTTCAGCATCCCAGCTCTCTTAAATCAAAGCAATACATAGGCAGCTGGGCCAAGCACATTCCGAAACCAAAGCTACTTCACGATTTAAGGAGAACTTTACCACCATCTGACTTTTCGCAGTTTAGTTTAAGAAAGTGCCTTGCCAAACCCCACCCCCAACCCCCAGACCTCAACCCCGACTGCAAACACTAGCTGTAGAAAGGTGTCTCAGTTTGACATGCTTCCCTCTAACAAGGTGGTTTTTATGCTAGTGTGTCACTGGTCATTAAACCCAAACAGAAAAACGATCCTACATTTAAATCCCAGTCTAGAAGTTGTCTTCTATGCTTTATTTGAGACCTCTTTAAAAGTCACCTCTCTTTGAACAATAAATCAAGCTGTGATGCTTTCAGGAGTAATTGTTGCAATTTTTCTGTCTAAATGAAAATTAGGCAACAGCCTTGCCCTTATTCTGCCTCAACCTTTTGCAGGAGAGGAAAAGTTACCACATCCCTCAGATGTTTAGCATGAGTTCTCAGTCTCCCCTAGGCAGAATTAAAGACTGTAGGGCTCCAAAACTTCCTGGAAGTAAGAGGGAGGGAGAACAAAAGTATCAAAACACTTCATTGTGCACATCGAGCTATTGCAAAGGTAGATCAAAGCAGGCATCACATGTCTTCTGTCTGCCAAAAGGCATTACAAGGTGAGAGATTTGTCTGGAGGAAGAGGAAAAAATGCTCTGCCACGTGCAAATCCCTTTTCATTCACTTAGAAAACAATTACATAGTAGACATGATAGCTTCAGTGGACGCCTTGTTCAATCACACAGTATTTAGGTTTATTTTTTCAATAGCAGCAACACAAAAAAGATCAGGGCTTGCTGTGCGTCACAGTCACATTCACTTCCCCTCCCCCCCCCC
>Ga0065711_1001492_pt1 | contig 42856 bp, 24 predicted proteins | sample Hoacrofraction12_FD_59098 | JGI IMG/M metagenome (GOLD analysis project Ga0065711, IMG submission 59098) | Hoatzin crop microbial communities from Cojedes, Venezuela - Epithelial fraction 12 v2 (version 2) | ecosystem: Host-associated > Birds > Digestive system > Esophagus > Crop | place... | reverse complement strand
GGGGGGGGGGGAATTTTGGAGAGCAGCGTGGTACCGATTCCTCTTTGGAGCAGTTTATAGAAGTGGATATGCAGATAAATCACATGTGTGTAACTGTAAGGAAAATCGGCCGGGAGAGCCCACTGAGCAGCGAGGCCGCAGCAGGCTCAGCTGTCCCTGTCCTTCCGAACACATCCTTGCTCAATGCCGTGCAGTTTGCTTCCAGGCTGAGGTCTTTTCTGTCACAATAAACAGACAAAGAGAAATTCAAACCAAGCAGCCAACCCTGCTCACTGGCTATACACAGGGGTTTCTAAGAGAGAGGGAAAACAATCCCAGCTAGTCTGAAAGCAAAAGGACATTGCTTAAAGGCAATTATTTCACTCCTCCAATTTGCATTGTCCTTACCCTTCCTTGTATGTGGATCGTTGTTAAATGAGAGAAAGATACAATAGAAAGCCAAGGAAAAAACGTAATGGACATATTCCCTTCTGGGCATTAATATAATCAATCAAGCAGCTACTTCAGTTACCTTTTTTGTGATCTGTCCTTGTTTCTATTAGGAAGGTTTGCAATTCCACTTACAGAGTCCCCCTCCATAGTGAAACAGTGTTCGAGCACAATTATGTATTTCCAGGCAGCAAGATAGCACCACACGTTAACATTTTCCCTCTCAAGACCCAGATGCTACAAGCGAAAATCATGCTTTGGCTCTCTGCATGCTTCTGTTTGGCTTAATTAACTGATCACAGCAATAACCTCAGCTGAAATGGTGCTCGGTGAAACGGTAGGGGGGAGCTGTTTTAGCAGAACTGGATGAAGCTTTTCCCTCAGCTACTACCCAGGCAAGATCCAAGAAGAAAGGGTCAGGGACCTTGGCTCACCACCTTCCTAAACTAGATGGGATTTGGATTTTTGGAGACTGAAAGCAGGATACTGAATAAAGTCTGACGATACCTCCTAATGCTGCACCAGCTGCACCTGAGAACGTTCAGACGTTGGTTTTGGGGGGTTGTTCAGGTCACTGTAGAGAAAGAGAGCCACCGTAAAACTAAGGGCAGAATCTACATTCAAATTCAAACCTTTCTCACAATCTCCCAAAGTACTTTGGATTTAAAATCACTTTGTAACAAGCCAAAATTAGCTTGAAGAGGAAGAATCATTAACATTTGCCCCATTGTCTTAGCTTTGTTTTTTTCAAGTGACTGAATGTCAGTCCAGTCATAAAAGATGATTTTTTTTCCTATCTCCACTACTTGGTGGTGGCACTACTGAGCTTGGTATCCCCATCTCTCCCGTATATTCACCAGAGCAAGAGACCTCATGTTTCTGTGCTCCAGCTGGAGGACCGTACAGAGCAAATCTTCCCATGGTAACCCAGTCAAAACAACGTGCCCCCACTTCTTCATGTAATGGTGCAACACTGAAAGTACTGAAGAGCAGTAGAACAAATGCTTAATAGCATTTATGGTTTAAACACATTTAAAACAAAGATCCTAAAGGATTTTACAAGAATAAACTACGCTTCACAATCATCTCACTGGAATTTTACAGTGTCCATCACAAAGGTTTTCCAGCTATGGATTTTTTTTTTTAGTTCAAGTTTCAACTGGGTAAACTAAGGCATATAGGCTGAGAGTGTATCCAATGACCATAGTCAATTAGTTTAAATTCTGTTTGATTTTTTCATAGTTTAAGACATGATGTGTGCATGGATCCCCAGTGAAGGTATGATGGTTTATTTGCATCGTCCTATAGATGAAGAGTCCCACGTGTTTATTCGGTACAGGGCTGGCTTACTTCAGCAGACCAGCGCGTATTAGCCAACTGAAAAGGAATGCAGCAGTCCATCTCCTATAAACACCAGTTGGCTATTTAAGCCTACGCTGCACTAGAAATAGACTTATATCTCACAAACACCACCAAATGTCAGAGCATATCACTTATTCATTGCACGCTATATTATTTTCCTAATCAGATTTTATGTGTCCCTTACTATATAAAGCTGGAGAAATATTCTCATACGCATGAAACACTTCTGCACTGAGGAATTATACTGCTTTTAAATCAATTTATAGACTATGCAGTGAAGGTCAAACTACAAGGCAGAAGATTTAAATTTTGATATGAGTCTTGCTCCTGGTTCAGCAACTGACCTCAAACATGTTCCCTAGCACTCGTTTTTTAACACTGCCTGGCACTGAGACGTTGATGGCTCTGCTTTCTTTTGTCCTATACCATCTTCCCTTGCTGTCCCTCACATCTCCTACTTGCTTAAGCATGACCTCTGGAATATTGTCTGCTCCAAGCTGGATAAAGACAAACAGCCCCAGTATCTCCTAACGTTCACGCAACCACTCTTCACCCAGGTGAAGACCACGTGTAGTCAGGTCTGTAGCCTGCAAACCTCCCTTCAGATGCTGCCTTCTTCTGGCTGAGTAAGGACCATAATCAGTTTTTGTACCTAGATGGTTCAAGAAAGAAAAAAGACAACATTTGATGCAGGCAGACACTGAAGCCTTAGGATACAACCCTGTCTAATCAATCTATTTCAAACTGCCAGTGGAAGATATGTTTTGGACTGTGCAGTTTTGCCCACAGAGGACATGCTCTGATCTTTTATGCCTCCTCCTCTGGTTAAGCTAGGTTTTCACACCGACAGCAGAGCTATTGTGTGCGTGACATTTACTGCTGGAAATTGATGCTGTGTCTTGGCAATGAATGGAAAATCTGAGCACTAGCAATGAAAAGATATCTTCACAGTGTTCCTTGGTCTCTTGTTAGTCATTCAACTTAGAGGAATTCAGCACAGAGGAAACACTCTGGGTGAACATCAGTGTTCCCAGCACTGGCTGAAATAAAAAAACCCTGCTGCAAAACAGAGTATGGGCACTGAGCGCAACAGGCTCCGGATTTTCAGTGCGCAGCAGTGAAAACCTTCCTGATAGCAAAGTCCCAGCAACCTGGCTGGGGTTTGTTTGGGAAACCTACAGTTTTCTGCACAGGAGAGCAAGCTGGGGCGCGTTGAGTGGAAAAATCTGATTGCTCTGAGGGGTTTGTATTTAGATGCAGCTTTGTAGCCTGCAGAAAGAAGGCATAGTCAACAGGCTAGAAAGCAGAGTGTCATCTGGAGCAGAAGTTCCATGTTTTTTTATAACCTCACTTGAGAACGGTGTCCATGGTCTCTGTCCAACTGGATCCCAAAGGGCCGGCACAGGCTCTTTGCGCAGGCACAGCTCTAAGGCGTTGCATTCACTTACTATTTCACCAGGTTTTATACCACTTATAGATTTCGCCTGAAAACATTTTTCTCTCTGTCTTGATCAGTGTCCTCTCTAGAGAGACAGCGAGCGCCACCGCAGCTGAAGCACCACACGACCTTTCAAAACGTAATTCACAGAGCACTTCCCACGGTGAATGTTGTGTGTGTGTCTGACCACCGTGCGTGCAGCCCGGCACAGTGAGGGGACCAGAGCCAGCTGCAAACTCTGCCTGCCGCCGGCTCCCTCATCCTCTGACCAGCGCACAGGGCTCCACAGCTCTTCTCCTTGCAGTGGCTTTGTAGGTGATGATCTGGAGACGTACAGAGCTTGAATAAGCCATAGGACACAAGTCATTTAAAACTAACCACACTTAATCACAAAAGCATGTAATACGCTGGATTTCTACTCTAGAATTCATCCCTCTTTCAAGCCAGAGGCCAAATAAAAAGAGCCTGCCTGAGGCACAAGATGGTGATTGTAATCACCCTGCTCTTAGCTATGCAGCGAGGATGGCACTCTTATGACAGAGGTGTTGTGCAATGAGCTTTTGCATATCATTCTCCATGCAATTAGATTGAAAGTTGCTGCCTAAAGGACATGTTGAGTATTTATGGCCTGTATTTTCTTATTTTCTTCATATTTATATATTGAAAAATGGACAATATAGCCAGCCAGTTAAGGTGACACTCAAAGTTTTGCTCTTTTTGCAGTGCTAATGTTACTTACAGCATCTGTATTTAACTTTATCCTTGCTGGCAGCGTAGATTAAAAAATAATTCATATTTTAGCTGTTCGCAAATTCTAAAGAAAGTTAATTATTTGGCCATAGAAAAATGATCTGATATCTAAAAACTCTTTCCTGCATGCTTTCCAGAAATTAGGGAAGGAGAAGGAGGGATTTAGTGGATTTTTTTGCAACTCTAAAAGAAGACCGAACTTAAGCAGAAGCTATCAAGCATTTGACTCTCAGAAATTGTTACTGTATTTCTTTTAGGAAAGAGGCAAATCTTCGCCCTTCATTATGTATGAGATGTTTGTCAGACAAAATTTTTCTGGTAAATCATGATGAGGTGTGGCTTTGGCTCTTAAATGGAATATAATTGTTTAATAATTCCATTTTTTCATTACATTTTTACTGAACAGATTCTGGTAGTCACTGAACATTGTGTTTACTACACGATGTGATTTTAAAACATGCACAAACCCACTACTGCTCACAAATGTTTCTGTGGGAGAGTTAAAGCTGTAGTAATTTGGCATCAGAGCACCAGAGTGTGAAGCACTTGGTAGGTTTTTATATTGGATGAGCAAAAAAATGTAGTTGTCTGGAAGAAATAACTCGGAATAGATAAAGAAAAATATTTACACAAGCCCAAATTAATCAAGGTCTTCCTTCATGAAGCACATTCATATCAGTGCTAGCATACTAAAAAACACAAAGGATGCATATGAACATAAAGCCAGACAAATGCGTTTACAAATCAGGCTCCAGGTCACTGAGCAAAGGATGTTGCCATTGACACACAGCCACTGGTCTACATAGAGAGATGTACATAATCTGAGTCTGATTTCCAGTAGACAGATGGCATCATTTTGCAAAACCCATTGTATCACAAGACCTTACGTCAACATTGCCATGTCTGTAAGGTAACAACTACTTACTCGGTAACAGATTCCAGGCTTGGTGGTTTTTTACCCCTAGAGCCCTCCAAAGGGACACACAGGAATGTTAACGGGAAGCCAGCTCCGCTGCCTTTTTGGGTGGTGCGCTTCTATTCACTTAGCTAGCTGTCAAGTGCAGTGCGAACAGGCAACTGCAGTGCAGCTCCCCAGGATACAGCAGAGCAGGAGAGAGATCCATCAGCCCACCAAAGATACACCAGCTGATCTGCAGAGCATAAACGACAGAGCCAGCAGGGCCCAGTTTACCTGCTTTTATACCGTCATGATGCCATTTGGTGGAAACCAGCTGCTCTGGTCATGTTCTTCGCACTATACCCAGCCCTGCCACCAGAGCAAGCGGACAAGACCCAAGTGTCTGATGGTCCTATGATCTCTTTCATTTTCAGTAAATTTCATATACCGTGTAGAATGACATTCTTGTAATTAAACAAAAAGAATCACTGTCAACAAAACTCTCAGACATTTAGAGGAAATGTAAATTGATTTCCACAAACTACATCAGCACTGTCAGTACAGTATTAAGCCCAGTAAGATTTTTTAAAATGTATCTGCCCGTTTCACAATCTGAATACATCGCTAATGACTCTCCATCTCTAGTTATTTATAAACTTCTTGTCAAACACAAATTCTCTTGGAATCACTGCATACATCCCAAATCAACAAATCACTGGGTATTTCATAATGATGGGTTATCAAGTAACTCACAGAAAGAGTTGCATGAGCGGGACTAGACTAAGCTTAGAGAAGAGAAGTATGAATGTCCCATCCCCACTCCTAGACTGGCATTATTAGTGCCCTTATTGATGCCTAGCATCAGTAGGATAATAATATCTTTTTTCCATGGGGGACTAAATCAAGATCAGTTTAGATGTGGCCTTGTTCTCAGCTGAGATAGGTGGATCCCTGGGTCTCCAAACAGATAACCTGCTCCCCGAGCTGCCCAGCATCCCAGGAGGCCGGACTCCACAGGGCCTTGCCTTCTGAAGCCCCCAGCCCCGAAGCTTCCCTGCAGCTGCCTCCCTGGGCTTGTCCCCTGCCCTGCCGGGGATGGAGCTGGGCTGGCCTGGCAGCACACCACACCGGCCGGCAGCGAGCCGCATCTTTTGTGCGGTCACCTCGGAGCCAGGCTGCCTCCCCTCTTGATACTTTGCTGAACTTGCAAGCAAAATGGACATCTTGCTGCAGAAAGCCATGGTTCTGGTGCATCAAGAGGCCTTCTGCTGATAGGTCCTACCAGAAAGCATGCAAGCACTGCTCCTGCCGCCTGGCAGAAAGCCACTGTGAAGCAGCAAGGTGTCCAGCCAAAACAGGCACAAGCTGTACCCTCAGAGTGGCCGCCTTTTTGACCAGAGCCATACTCCTCCTGGCCAGGGAATGCCCAGGGACACTGTCCTTTGCTCCCGAGACAGCGCAGCGGCACCTTGTTTTCCGAATCAGACATGGTCTGGCTCTAGAAGTGATTATCACAGTAAATTTTCCCAGCAGGAAGGACATTTTTTTATTTATAGTGAGATAGCAAAACGTACAAACAGAAGAGATTTTATACAAACACGTTTATTTTTCTAGAGCACTCACAAAAGCTGTTGTATTTGGCAATGAGTTTAACAGTCACTTGTGTTGTTCAACCCTTTACCTTTAAATAACACCTAAATTCATTAGCTGTATTGTTTTATCTGTGTGCTCCATGATGCTGCTGCAGGAAAAACCACTGCAGCTATGTGCACCTCCCATAGTTGCACACTGTATAATTCATAATTAGAAGAGGAACAGGAAAACTCACTCCTTTGGATTTTGCACAGCCTGATACATCTCCACAAATAAGAGTACTAAACAAAACCTTCCCATCATTTTATCTTTTACTTCCAGACCCTATTTTTGTACAGGAATCAGTGAGAAGAGTCCCAGCTGCAGAAAGTGCACTGGCTCTGGGAGCAGGCAGTTGCTGCCATCAGCTCAGTAGTGTTACGTCTCTACAGGTCCCATCTACAAAAAGCCACACAGGAATCCCAGGAGAGATACATTGTGTTAGACAGTCTACGTGGACCTTTCACCAGTAGTTTTCTGGTTTTCTTTCTCCTCTTCTCTATTTTACATCATTCCTCTTAGAACTGAAACCACTTCAGGCTTAGGAACTAAATCCAGGGACTTCTGTGCAAGTTTTGACCCAGACCTGCACATAGACCTTGTGAATCCAAATGTGATTCCTATTCTATTACCTCTGGCGTTTGATTTTTTCCTCTGTTCAAGTCTCACCTTTTACTGTCATCTTCATAAGCAATCATACAGAAGTGCAAGAATTGTTTTATAGGTTCAAACATTTCACTCTTGGCTGCTTCAGAAAACGGACAGACCACTCATGCTGAAAGTCTTCTCCTCCTGCTGCCTTTGCTTCCGCAGCATCGCTGACAGCACATCTATATCCTGAAGCAAAGGGCCCTACCGATTCCTCTGTGTGATCTGAGATGGTGAAAGTGCTCTCTGTTATCGAAGTGCCAAAAACCAAACCCAGTAAACCCAGGTATCTAAACTAACTCAGAAGAAACTTAGCAAACCAGGCTCCTCTGGAGAGCTGCTCCTTCTCCAAAGGGTTTATGGTTTTGCCTACAGATCACAAAAATATAAAGTGGATCAAGAAGATAAACACGACTATAAAGTCAGCAAGGCTGTACTTTTAAATCCTATTCTAAAATGTCCTACATATAAAACTAGTCACTGTAATCCCTACATAAAGTATTCACTACTTTTATAGACTGTTTTAGAAACACTAGAAAACATTTTGTGTATTAAACGGTGTTAAACTTATCACTTTTTGTCCTATAGCTATTATTTTATGGTTTTGTATACAGAGACTTTTCTTTAAAATTTTTTTGTGCAAGTTGTAGACAAACGTGTGATATCTGCATGGTGGAAACAACGCACAGTTAAAATCATGGAGCCATATCCTGCACACACTTACTTTGCTGTAAATCCCAAGTAACTCTGCTGACCTCAATGGATTTAAACTGGTTTTATAATGAAATGCAGAAATTGTTCTGTATTTCCACTGATTAAGCTTCAAAGTAATTTATTTATGATATTTTCTGAGCACAAAGACATTTTAGACAGTGTTAAGTAAGTGTCTTGCTAGCTACAATGTGTGACTCCAGTTAAAAACCAGTGATGGCAACAATTGCAGTTTCTCCTTCAATCTTCTCTAATATTGCTGGGACCAAAAAAGAGATTTCCTTTTTTTGAAAGCTCTACCGTATAATTTTGGTTTCTGATTCTGTGCTCTACCTCAAAGAGTCGCAAAAAGTACGTCTAGAAGAAATTTACTCGGTGACATAGTTCATCCTCCTCCAATATATAATGAGTTTTCTTTATTTAACATTATTTTCTCCAGCATCCTCTCAAATGTCTTGAACAGTACAGCTTCTAGCACTTCTCAGGACACTAGTCTACATTCTCGCCATGATCTCAGGCAGAGCGAGTACGCTGACTTTGGGGCTGTGAAAGAACAGCCTAGGTCAGAGTAGTATCTGCGTGCTTAGAAAAAAGTAGGAATGGAATAAAAAAACCCCAAACCCTAAACCAAGACCAGGCCCTTGACATGTACCTGAGACAACGCTGCCCAGCACCTCAGGCCTCTTCTCACTTTGCACCACTCCAGAGGTTTTCCCTCTGCCACGGAGCAATGTGTCCCTCCCACAGCTGCACTCGGCCACCTCAGGGCCCAGCACCACAGTCCTGGCACAAAAGACATCTCCTGAAACCTGGCTTACCTTTGACACCACGCCTGCACGGCTCATTCATGACTGGGAGCCGCTCTGGCGTGGAGGTTTGCAGTACCAGCGTGACCGGTAATTTGGAAATGTGAATTTCACATATTGACATTTTGCACATCTTTGGCTGGATATAAATGATGATAGAGTGGGATATCTGACCCTATTTACTGTAGCATCTGCAAACCCACTGCTTTCTAATAAGGTGCTACTTTGGTTTCCTTGACATAAAATTTTTCAGGACTTTGTACAATTGCATTAAAGAATTACCATTACTCGGTGCCGCATTTACAGAGTCACAGAATGTGAAACTGTGTCCTCACCACAAAGGTGGGCTGACATTCAGATTTTTTGGGAGAAATTTAGCCAAGATTCATGCTTTCAGGAAAGCCTGTTTAAAGTCTGTGAAGTTCAGTTTTAGTTCATCAAATGCCAGGAACCGACCTTAAAAATTTGTGTCTCAGCATTTTTTTCTGCTACTGAGTGAGCCTAAGGCTGAAGCTGCTTTCGGTGAGCTGGCATGTAGCGCTGGGTGGAGGAAGGGAACGAGTGGGTAGGAACAGATCTGTTTTCTGTCCGGCACTGGCCAGGCAGGCTCTGTAACGCACATTTCAGCCCTGCTTCACCGTTAGGGATATGGTTTGAGCACCCTCTCGCCTGCCGGTGGTGGGACCCATGGGGAACGGGTAGGGTATGGGAGGGTGCCCAGGCAGAACCTCAGCACGGAGCTGGCAGGCTCACCTTGGCTCCCACTGTTTCGGTACCACCTCGATGTGTCTCTTCCATGCAGCGCAACCCAGGCCCTTCCCCGAAGATCCCTCCCACCCTCACTAGACTGCTTCAGCCCTAAAGGGCTGTGACAGCAGTGCGCAGGTGAGGGACGAGGCACCTTATAAACCTTCTCTTGCAAAGATTAGGCTGTCTGTTAATCCACGGCTAGTTAAAATTTCTTTTGTACAATGTCTCTCACATTATCAACTGGGAAAAACCCTGCAGTTGGGACACATTCCTTTATCATCTATTATATTTAAAAGCATAGGCAAATAAAAAATAGAACTTACAAAGCCCTAAAATAGTACCTATAAGGGCTTTTCATTTGAAAACCACATAAACTGTGTCTCCCTTCTGTGAAGTTACGTGCTACAGATCACAGCAAACAAACAGAGAAGACAATTGAAAAGGACGAGGTCAAACTGAGATACATTTTCAACAGTGATAAAAATTAGGATGGGAAGACAATAAGGCAAATCTGCGTATGCATCAGGAGGAGAGACCATGGCCGACACACTGGTGGGGACAGTAGTAGCAGCAGGTCTCTTCTCCCCAGCGGCTGCCACTACAAAGGAGAGTTAGAAGGAGAGAACGATAGATTGAGTAAGGTGAGTGCTTTCTTGAGTGCTACAGCATCTTTTTTTTTCTAGATAACTTTATGTTTTAACCAAAGAGAAGAGGGTCATTCAGAATGCAGACAGTTTGTAGCAGCACAGAAAGCAACCCACTTGCAACTTCACTGGCAACTACTGCGTAAAAAGGCTCGTCTTTGTTTATACTGAGGTCATCCTGAAGAAGGAAGGAGACTTTGTATAAATGAGGACTTCCCCCAAAGCACACAACTACACATTGCTCTAGAAATTATTTGGTCATTTGGTGTGAACATCAACATGTGGCTTTTACCTTGATGCATATTTTTCCATAAATATTGGGATATTTATGTATCAGCAGCACCATTATCCTGTCAAATGACCTGTTTCTCTGGTATTATCTTGCAATGATACCAGTGTCATCCTGTCTGTCAGGCTGCTAGAGAGCTAGCATTATTTGCAAGTAATGTTCTTTGAAGGCTAGCTGATTTTTAGATAAAAGAGGGGATTTTTGATTGTAAGACTGTAGAGAAATTAATAGCCTTTTCAGAGAGAACTCAGAATCATAGAATCATAGAATCATTAAGGATGGAAAAGACCTCTAAGATCATCAAGTCCAACCGTCACCCCAACACCACCGTGCCTGCTAAACCACATCCCGAAGTGCCATATCTACAGTTTCTTTGAACACCTCCAGGGATGGTGACTCCACCACTTCCCTGGGCAGCCTGTTCCAATGCCTGACCACTCTTTCAGTAAAGAAATTTTTCCTGATATCCAGTTTAAACCTCCCCTGATGCAATGTGCACTTTAATAATAGGGTGGTCAAGTGTCACTTATGAGCCTCTGATAATAATATTCAAGTCCTTTCAGTCTTCTTCCATGATAAAATAAAATCGTGCTACTACAAACCCATGTGCATTGCATACTATGTGTTTTTACCCCTTCACCTCAGCATTTGCTTTTACCAGGATACTGAATTTGGTCCTGGCATTTATACATCGCAGGAAAATATTAACCCATGGAACATCCCTTTTCACAGCTATGATCTCCTAATTAAACACAAAATTAATTATCTCTGCCTTAATAGTCTTGATTAATTACAAGTTAACCTTTGTCTCCCTTCGTGTCCAATACAGGGAACTTCCTGGGGTGCTTGTTTATCCCATTAAAGCTGCTGTCCCTGAACAGTGCCTCCAAGCTATGGCCCTCCCATAGCCTGGGGAAAGAGGGACTGGTTGTCTCCACAGCAGCATTCCTGGCTCTTGCAAATAGCTCTGCATCTCCTCCAAACACACAAGCTTGGGCCGAAAAGAAAATAGACCGAAGAAAGATGCCTCCCACCTCACTACTTGGCTCCACAGTTCCTCCCTCAAGTCCCAGTGGTGTGAGCCAAAAGCTCCCTGACACACAAGAGGCAAGCAGGGCTTGGGACACATAAATGGCCGATTCCTCCAGCCAAAACACGCCATACTGCTTGAACACTGGTGGAGGAACTGTGCCTCGCATATGACAGGTTGAAAGTAGCAGAAATAACCACAGCTATTCTCTTGCATGTCTGTTAAGAGATTGAAGACTGGAACTGGGCCTTTGTGCGTCTCCGTTTAACAGCTTACAAAGAGATTTCTTTACCTCCTCTGACAACATGCTTACAATGACATGCCCAATTTATTCCATTTCAATTAGTTTTCATTATTATCCTGCTTCTATTACAAAACCACTTAGAGGCTCCAGCTGCAGTTGATGCCTGATCATATAAGAACTATGAGCACAAGAAAATAAACCTCATCTATGCAGAGAAGTGATGCTGCTTTAAGTAGCTTTAAGTGATGCTGCTTATGGGTAAGTTAGCATGCAGTAACTAGAGTGTGAATTTACAGCCCACAAGCTGGTCTGCACTAGGCTTTTACATGGTCACTGTGAAACCAGAGTAAGTTACTGTAGTATTTATTGTATATGAAGGACACCCATAAAGAATAGAGTACAAAGTAACAAATGAACTACATATTCACATCCTGGTATGCACTAATTTCTTCCATGCATCAATGTACAAGCTAAATTAGAAACCGTATGAGTTGGTGCAACCCATGTTTCCTTCTGTGCTTCATCAAAATTAAAACCAGAAGCACTAATAGGTTAAGGTAGGAACAGGAGAGGAGAGACCTGTACCCCAGCAGCCCACATGAGGATCAGCGCTCAGCTCTTCTCCCGCCCAGCTTCTCCTCTGCAGCAAAGCTCCGTGTCCTACCCCGTGGGTCTGGTGTCCAGCCCTGCTCCCTGCCTTGGCCACCCACTTTCCTGCCTTTCCAGGGCTCACTGCAGCCCAGTGATGGCCCTGGCCATAGACCAGCAGAGCAGCCTGCTTCCTGCGTCCCTTCTGACTTTCCCCTCAACTGCCCCATGATCATCACAGTTAGACAAATAAGGGAATTTCCAGTTTAGCAAACTTAATTATCTTTGATCTAAGTCTTGTCAAAAGCTTTTTCCTCCTGGTGTAACTAATGGGAAATTCCAGGAAATCATCAGTTAAACCTGACGAAAGTCTGGGTGGACATTTGGCCTGGCTGGAGACACAGACAGAGCGACCATCCAGGACAGTTCTGGAAGACATTGCCATGGTTGAGCACGCTGCTTGAAGTTTTCAGAATGCTATTTTCTGCCGGATTTTAATCCACGCTACGTAATTTTCCCCATCTCCCCAAGCCAGAGCCATGGGATCTCACCGGTTCCTGGCCCTGTGGGAGAGGGTGTGAGGCGGGTGCCATGGGCTGTGGGTGCTAGGCATGGCTTGGTCTCCAGCCCGGGACCTGTGTCCCTCCTGACACCAGTGCCAGGCAGTGGGGCCCGGCACAGTGAGCGTGGCCCTCGTGACATCCGCTCCCATCCCAGGCTTCAAAGCAGGGAATAAAAGGGGAATAAAAGCCCTGTGAGTGTTCCAAAGCAGAATCTTTCTGTCTCACTGTGCCTGTATAAGCTCAGCCTCTTGGCTGGGGCCCGTGGAGCAGCGCCAAGCGGGAATACCAACGCAGCCTTACTCATCCTCACTGTCTCTAGCAATACCGCTCACCAGAGAGGTCTTTCTTTCATATCCGTAAGATAGATTTCCAAAACAAAGGATCTAAATACACATTACTGTTCTTTTTGGATACTGTCCAGATGAACCAAATGAAAGCTTTTAAAATAAGAATATAATATAGTAAAATCACACCACTATGCTTTTAGAAATATCTGTTCAAAACTGTAAGAAATAACTGCTAGACATATCCACACACATACCAGCAGTTCTGTCATGGACACATATTTTATGGGGTTTTTTTGAGACTAACTCTTTGCTCATGTTTTTTCTGCTTGATTTCTCTCATGAGCCTGGCTGTAATTTCCCCATGCCCTGCCCCAATCTGGTCAATCACATCCTCTTCTCAGCTCCTTCCTCGCTCTAACTGTATGTCCTCTTCTGGGGTCATGCCTTCTCCTTCTGGCTCACCTTCTCACCGCCTGCCTTGCTTGGGTGTTTGCTCAGAGGAGAAGCTTCCCCTTGCTATGGGACCTCCGCACCGGTGGTCCCCTCCACTCCCCTCCACTCCCCGCCATGGTGCTGCCCCTCAGCTTTGCCCCCAGGAGCTTTGGGGAGCTGGATTAATAAGCATGCACGGCGTTGTTTTGAAAGGTGTGAGCCAGTTTATGTAAAATGGAAAGAAGCACTTTTAAAGCACCATGGCCACCGTAGGAGTAAAGTCACCTCTCGGCCTGGAAGCAAAGCTCCTTTAGGAGAGTTTTTGTGCTGAAGTGCTTATAACGCTCTGTTTTGTAAATTAAAGGAAAACCAATTTCTGTTATGTGAAACTGTAGCACCCTTCTCGTCACACAAGCTTTGAATTACGTGCTGAAAGCTCCAATTGCAACCACTTGAGCGGCAGGACGGGACCAGCTACAAACTCAGCTGGCAGCAGCGGCAGGAGCATTATTTTGGCTGCTGGAAATGGCGAAGTCACGTTGGCAGAGGGGCTGTCCGAGCTCTGCCCCGCGCCGGGGCTCGGGCTGCAGATCCGGCGCGGGGGATCCCGGGGCTCCTCCACGATGCTGCCATCGCCGGGGGGCTCCGGCAGCTCCCACAGCCATCGTGCCCGCGGCCTGGCGCTTCCCCAGGAGCCCGCTGCCGCGCCGGGGCCGAAAAAAATGCCACGAGAGAAAAGTGTCTGCAAATAATGCAATCGCTCACACCCACCCCCAAAAAAGGGAAATATTTATAAGCAATTCTGCTTTTATTTATATGGTTTCCATGGTTCTACTCTGTCAGAGTCCATCTGTGCTTTCCCGGAGACAGTCCTCCTTGCGCTGCGCTTACCCTCAGCCTGGTTCGTTCATAGACTGAACAAACTGCGAGCGTGAAGAAATGTCACTCATCGAAGATGACACATTTAGCTAATTTATTGTAACACTATAACAGAGGGATAAAAAATGCAGAAAAAGTAAACGGTGACAGAAAAGACCCTCCAACTAGGCCATAACGTCTTGAGGTGCTGCTGGGTCAGGTAGTGTTTCCCGCTGGGACTTCGATCTGAGGTGTGGGTGATGAGGCTGCGGTGTGGAAGAGGGTCAGAAGAGGCCAGCCTATTTCCCTGAAGGTCGAAGGATGGCAGGAATCAGGCTAGTCCTGTGCACCAGAGGCTTTCGTTTCCTGCCCTTATGCTTGCACGACATGCACTTTGTGCGCAGCGCTTCAACCCACCCTTCAAACACCACTTCTGCAGAGTTGCGCTGCTGTTACGTAGAAAACGGTGACTGCGGTGCGGGGTGTTTCCTGCAGATTAATGGCTGGGTGGGAGCTAATGGTGATCCATAAGTAAGGTGAAGGATATTAAGTCCAAACAGTCAATAAATCCTCAGGAAATGCCCTGACCTCTTTTGCTTATTGCTATTAAAAACGGAAAAAACATCCCATGCATTTTTTCTGTATGACATAGCCACCACTGGTATGCGTAGAATATATATTAGCAGATCTTTTGGCTCTCTCTCCGTGCTGTAGTCATCATCATTTGCTGTTTTGAGGGAAAGATGTGCCTATGTGCTGGGAGGAGTGAGGAAGGAAAACATTATTGCTTTGAAAGCCACAGACTGAAATTAGGGCTCAGTTTTTCATTTTCTAAAATGCCTTTATTTCCCTATAGGATCAGTTTCTTAATTCTTACTGTTGTTTACAACTTTGGGCTCCAGTCGTTCGAGCCATTTACTTCATCGCTTCCCTTGGGTAGCTCCTATTCTTTTTATCTCAGAAACTCACCAGAATGTGACTGTGTGGTGTTTGTGTGACGTATGTGTGTGTGCAGAGGAGGAAATGAGAACAGAAATGTGTCACCAGCATTTGAAAAGGATGCTGCGGTGCTAATAACCAGCAAGCAGCTCTGAATGTATATGGTAAAGGACAAAGCAGCAAAACTACTCCTTTGCTAGAAGAGGGGGTTATTAAGGAAAAAAGCTTAAAAGGAAGGTAGCTATGTCTACTTACTTCTTAGCAGTTTTACTGAGATCTTCGTCATTTTCTCCCCTGTGTATTTCATTACAGTATATGCTCCTCCTGTCAATCTGCTTTATGGACATTTTATTGACGTGCTTTTAACAGTCCCGCAGAAAGCACTTCAGCTAGTGTGAGGGCTAATAAGATTTCAACACCCTGTGTCCTTGTCCCTCACAAGACATCGCTGCACAAACTATTCCAAGGGATTCTTTCAGAGGGGACACCATGCTGTTGCACATAAATCTAAGGGCAGCAGATGGAAAAATTAAAACCATGAAGGCACTGAGTGATACAAATGAATTAAACAAGGCAGAGAAATATCATAACAAATGCTATCCTGCCACACAACTCACCAGTATTTTAAAGATAATGCTATTATATTTCCACCAGAGCCAGCAGTAGATGCAATAATCTTTGGATAAGCTCCTCTGCCTCCTGGCAGATTGTTGAGAAGGAGATGGAGGCACGACCAACACCTGAAGTTACTCTGAGGGTGATGAAGGCACAGTGTAGTCCAGCCCCAATTTAGGTATTGATGATGCACATTGGAAAATATCTTCTCTTTTAAAGCTTTGGTAGCAGCGTTTCAGATTCAAGGCAAATGCTAGGTCTATATTATTAGAGCAACTTTGGTTATAGGGCCAGGGAGAGCTGCAAGATGTAACAGATCTGGTCCAGTCATTTATAGGTGGAACTAAATTGCAGCACATGCCACTCTTTCTGTCCTTTTCACTAATCCTCTTTGCTCTCTCAACACTATTCACAAATGCTAAGTTCACTGACAGCAAAGCTTGCTTTTTCGCATGGTGTTTCACAGAGTTTCTCCATACATTCCCAGGGACTTGCAAACCACAGGTTGAAAATCATTAATCTCTCCCTTTGCAGACACCTTGCACAAGCTAAGACCATCCCTGCTGCACAATCCCTTGTGGCTTCCTTAAACAATTGCCATCATGTGTGATCAAGCTGCCTTTGCACAGAAGATGATGCACATCAGCCACACCACTGCCTTGTTAATAGCCGTGCAATTCTCACCCTCTCCGTTGCAGAAGGCCACTGTTTTTGCCATGCCTTGTACGCACTGACCAGCAGTTCAAGTAATTCACCAGCCGGAGGAAGCTGTTGACTTCACTCTTCAAACCTATATTCTCTGTGTTTACAAAACAAATCTTCTTGTGCTGTTATAACTCCATTAATGAGTTTCTCCCGGAAGGCTAGGGAAGCACTGGGAGATAACAGATACCCTACCTACTGCCAGTCATCACCTTGAACCCGTTGCTTAGCCTGTGCTGTTTCTCAAGACCACTGATCTTACCACACCCGGGATGTTTTCAGGAGCCACCCTTACCTACCCCCAGGGGTTCCAGAGCAGTGCTTTGTGAACCACAAAGCGATTTACTAAGGCAGACCAAGCAGGTCACAGCTGTCAAGTCTTGTCAGCTCCAGGCACTGAGCACTGGACTGCTCCTCAGACACACTCCTCTGTACTGTGAAACTTTTGAGAGGACTTAATTTCAACGATCAGCCATCTCACTGCGACTTGTGCAGCTTGGCAGCTCACCTTTCTTAGGCACTATCCACAGAACTGACTTTCCTAATTCTTTATTTATTTTGTTTTATTTTTTTTCTGCGTACTGGGTAGTACATGTGACTTCCTGAACAGAACAGCTCCTCCTCCTCGGGATCATCTTGCTCAGAACCATCCACTGTTTGGACCTTTTTTCCCGGTGATTTCTGGACGACACTCTTAACCTCCTCCGGTACAATGCAATCCCCATCACCATCCTGCTTGTAAGGGTCTATATTTTGAATATTGTGTTGTCTTTAGGGTGCCTTTTCCCGAGACCATCAAATGTTCAGCATTGGTGATCTAGACTCTGCCTTGTAGTACTTTCTTCTTAGTCCTTATTATTTTGAATACCTCTCTCAGCTTGAAAAATCTGATGATAATTCTGCAATTTCAAAGTTCCTGGCAAATTGGTGTATTTCCACCTTAGGTGTTTGCTTGCTTTTTCTGCAAAGTTTTGGAGGTTTTCCCACTCATAGTATGTGTGCCTCTTCAGAGTGTCCACTGCCTCTGCCTTTTCGCAGGCTGGGGTATCTTCTAATTCCAAGGGTACCTTTGCCACTTTCGTAGCATATTCAAGGCAGAACTTTTCAGGGCTAATTTAATTGCCTGTAGATACTCCTCTGCGCTTTGTTCTGGGCACATGCCAAAAGCTTGCATCTCACTGTCTTCTCACAACCCAGTTTTGTCATAGGTCTTTCTGGCATCTTCTGTTAATATCTTGATTTGCCTTCGCTGCTCAAGCTGCTATGAAGCAACAGGAGATTTCCTGGAAACTTTGTCACTGAGATAATCAAGGGGCAAGTGAATTTTCAGGGAAGAGTCACTCGTGATACTGTCAATACCAGGTGGAATATCTTAGGTCAATTTTCTATTTAGCTTGAACATTATAATGCACATGCAGATGCTGTCGTAGAAGCTTTTGAAGAGAAACAGTCATTCACTTTTTAGTTTCTAGCTCCACAGCTGCACTTACTCCTGCAAGCTGCCAGCATCTGGATATTCCAGTCAGCACTCAATACACAAACATCTCTCTCACGCTGCTCTCTAGACCCTTGCCCTCGTAATGGAACGATTTGATCTCCTGAAGCATACAGGTAATATGACTGGATTTCATGCAGGTGAAGTACACAACAGACACAGAACAGCTAGCCTCTGAGCTCCTCCAGCACCTTTGGAAGGTCTTCAGAAACAGAACCTGTATGTGACAGAGTCATGGTGGTCTAGGAGAACACTCTGCTTATCAGTTCCAAACATCACTAACTTATAACAAAAACCTAAATTTTAAAAACCCCAAAACTAAAACTTCAGAGACACATTACAAAATAAATGAAGATTTTTACTTTGTACAATATTGTTCTGTATAAACTCTTTGCAGAAGCATCTAGTTCAGAATAGGCATGACTTTTATGAAAAGTACAACAAATAATCTAATCTTAACTTACATACCCTATGATAAAAAAACATTTTGTGAGTTGGAGGAGCACTGGGCAGAGGAGACAAGCACAGAATCATATGGCAAACCAAAGGCATTATTCATTATTTAGTAGACCTTCTGTAATACAACTCTGAACATCATTGACTTATTTATGAAGTGCAGTAAGAAAGAAATGGAATACGTGTGTGAAGAAAATAAGGTTTCATATTCAACTAATATGCTAGCTAAAATTGAAACTAACAAACATGAGCTGAAAAGATGCCATAATGTTCTCAGCTACTACTTGGGAAACATTAACTGAAAAACACCAAAGCGACTGAAGGAAGGCGCGTATGGTAACTCCGAAAGATGACACCCAGCTTCTGGTTTCTCAGGCCACCGGAGAGCTTGTGTGTTTCAGGCCGCAGGAATAAGAGCTCCGCTCTGCATGAAACTCATCCTTCTCCTGAGCGTTCACGGCGAACCATCCACACCATTGCCAGACTTGGCACTGACAGAGATTTGGGCTGGCACCACCAGCACTAAGCTACAATAATCCTTTGAAATAAAACTTGCCACCAGGCAGCAGGAAGGTGGCTCAGAATGCGAGATCCTGTTCTCCACACTTGCCTGGCCGTGAGACCCTGCTGACACTGTCAGCGGTGATGCAACGAGTGCCAAGGCTGATGGCAGCTGAGATACCTAAGATGGCCTCGCAGGTCGCCTGAAGGACAGTGTAATGCCCAAGGGCTCTGCTTTTGTCTCTGCTTTATCTCAGAAATGGAAATCAGTCCCTATTACCAAGGCTGCCATCATAAGTCTCTGGATCTCGTGATTCTTCACGTAAACTTCAGGGATCATTTCGGGCCTTCACATGTCGCTTCATAGCCAGTTAATGATGCTTGAAGTTAGTGTCAGTGTATAGGGGAGTATTCTAGTTTGCTTAACCTTGAGCAGAATGAATCTTTAAAGTGACGATACAAAGAAACCTAAAGTGTTGCTGGTGAGCGTACAGTTAAATAATTTATTTTCTCTATTATTCATTTCACACACTAAACCATAATAATTTTTGCTCTAATTGCTTGCATTTGCTACTTTTCAAGTTAGTAGCTTTCTTTCCTTTTCTAAGTCTCACTTTTTCTGGAAGTGACAATGGAACAGCTGAGTAAACTTGAACTTAAAAACTGATCAGAGATGTGTTAAAGAAACGAAAACTTGCTGGGTGAGCGGAGAGAGGAGTGTCATGGGTGGTTTATCGGTTTTAAAGAGCGGTGGTTCGTGCCAGCAATGGTTTCCAAACATTCAGACACAGAGGAAATCTCAGAGTGCAAAGAACGCGCCGAGGCTCTCTGCTCTCCTGTGGCCTGAAAAGAACAGCCTCTACGGCTCGCTCTGCCTTGGCTTAGTTCCCGCGTTACCAGCAAAACAACTGCCTAGCAACCCAGCTTTTCCCACAACATTTCCTCGCACGTGTTGTGTGCCCAGAAAAAAGTATGGCACCTAATATTCTCACTGGATAATCCCCTTATTTGAGAGCTACATTCAACCCTCTGTACACACGGGAGCTGTAACTAGCAAGGCAATTGCTGTCATGACCGACAGCCCGGGCGAAGCCAAGCCGGTCCTGCCTGTGCTGCAGGCAACGCAGCAGCGCTCTGCGCCCTGAGCAGGTTGTCTGTGCATCGGACAGGCAGCAAACTTGCTGCTTCCCTCCACCACGTTTCCCCTAACAAAGGCAGGAAGCCGCGGCTGTTAGCGAAAAGGTACAGATACCCTTCCTGCCGAAAAGCCTGGTTTGCGAGCAGCGAGGGAGCTCTCTAGCACACACTTCGCAACTGTTGGAAGAGTCCATCTGAAGGCATAAATAATTCAGTGCTTTAAAAAATGTGCTGGTTTGAACACATGAAACTGCCTTCTCAGTTACCGCTTTTAAGGAACATTTACAGTCATGCAGTAGATTTACTAACAGTTACATTTTCTTATCTGACATCCCAGCTGCAGCAGCATCTTGCAACTGAATATTTCAGCTACTTTCCTGACAGTTTCAGCACCACCAAAAGAAAGAGCTGCCTTGAACCTTCTGCAGCTGTTTCTGAGCTCTGTGCCAAGAGGACTGCAGAATACCTGACTTTGCCCACATGTTGTCTGCAAGCACGAGCCTGCTCATCCCTCCGACAGACAGCACCGTTTGAGAAGCGCTGTAAATAAGCTCTAACCTGCATAATTAATACAGTACCTTTAAGCAAATGCGCAGAAATTAAGGCAGCAACTTACTTGCCGTCTTCATGACTTCCTCAGGAACATTGTCTTTTCAAATGAGTGTGACAGGAAATTGCGGTAATTACGGGCAAGCTGCGCGCCTGCAGCTCCAACCACCCGCCGCAAAGTGCAGAGGCACTCAGCGCTGGGTCGGTAAGCAACAGCCGACAGCCGCCTCCCCTTCTTCTTGTACTTTGCATGTAAATCTCGAACAGGCGCCGTGCGGAGAGCGGTGGCTTTAACACAGATCCGTGTGAAATACGTTGGCAAAAAGGCTGTGTTGCTGATGAGAGCTCTACGCTCGGAACAGCGATACTTCACCTCTGTGAAGAGCTCTGAGACCTACAGATGAAAAGCATCCTAGGTGTGCTATCATTTATTACTGATTTTATGTGGACAGGTGTTCACTGTCTTAATTAAAGGCAATACAGACCTTTTACTTCCTTTTTGTCACATAGGGATGAACTTGGACCTCTCTTGCCCTGTCTTTTGCTGCAGCGTGGCAGAGAAGAGATGTGCCCACTCACGGGTCGAGTAACTCCAAAGACAGCTCCCCATGCCCTTGCATTCTCAGCTGAGGCAGAACTTTGTCCGTAGTGAATCAGGACCCTGCTCCTACCTTCTTCTTACAACAGGGTTTCATACTAGGGCAGGCAGCTAGCTGAAACCGTGCCAGCGTCCCACAGCCTTTAAAACAGGAACTACGATCTCTTTTGTGTTTCTGAATTAGCATCTGACAGATGCAGAAAGCTGCCATTAATATCCAGCTCACAGAAATGTGCATGTAAGGCTGTGAACTCGTGGAAAAGCTCTTCTAACACCACATACTGCAGGCAGTTTGGTATGTCTTTAATTTGCCTCACCAAGCTCTGTACTTTCAAATCTGCACTTTTGTCGAAGTCACCCGCTGGATGGTTAGATAAGGTAGAGACTAGCAGCAGACCAACAAAATATTCATGGAAGTGGATGAAATGCTGTTAACTAAGTTGTAACTGCAAGAACAAAGTCTGACTGCTATGACACCTGAAATACATTGCAGGGCTGGTGTGGCTGGAGAAGACAGCCAAATTACAGAGAAGAGCGGTTGTGCAGGGTTGCTGCAGGGCACATCTAGCCTACAGAACCTATGTTTCTGGGCACGAGTCAAGAAACTTGCAGAGTGCCTTTAGGATCTCGGCCTGACTCTGCAGGGTTAGTGATTAGGGAAAAGTATTCATCTGTAAGCTGAGTCAGCTCCATGACATAGACTCCAGGAGGTCCTGCTTACGCAGCTACATGTCAGACTAAAAGAATCACTGGAGACGCACATGTAAAACGAAACATCTGTGCCAGCAGCTAAAGCAAGCTAGCAATGCTGCCTTGCATAATGCAAGTAAAAGGATGCAGAGACTCCCTGAAGGAAAAATTTTACCTGGATTCAGTGAAACGCATCCAGTTTCTTTGCATTTTTCCCCGTTAAACATACCCAGTCTTTCCTCACTGCATCTGCAGACAGTCTGAGCAGCAGCGTCTGAAAAAACACAGTTTGAACTTCCTTAGAATACCTGCCTGCACCAAGTGCTCCTGCCATGAAGGTTATTTGATACCCTAGGTAACTTTGCTGCTTTTTGAAGGACCTGCAAACGTAGACAAAAAGTAGCTTCTTCCCCTTCCCCCTCCCACCCCCCACCACCTCCAGTATCATCTTATCAGCAGATAACCGCACCAGATGATTCGACAAGAACAGTGGACATTGTGAGCTGACTGAAGTGAAAAGGCTGTCCCCTGACAAGTCAGACGTCTGCGCAATCGGTCCAGAGCTAAAGGCCCTTTTGCCCTTGAGTTTCATCTTCTGTTTCCTCTCTGGGTTCCTCTTATTGCCTTAACCCTCTTACTATTTCAAGTGACGCTTCAGTTTCCAGCTTCCTAACTTCCTTCTTACTCCTCTTACTAAAAAGATTTCTAACAAGTAATGATATAAATGAAAACAAGATTAAAGGCCTTTTTATGTCTTGGTCATTTCCGTTTCTCCCTCTCTTCTTCCCTTCAGTCCGGACTGTATAACGCAACCCCTTGGGATTGGTCTCTCTCCCTTCCACCCCTTCCCCCCTCAGCTTTTTCAGCTGTAGTCATCATTTCTCTTCAACATTTCAGTTTAACAGTGCTAATTCCTCTGTGGAAGTCTATCCAGCTGTCCTGCCCTCTCCCTCTTGGCCCATCACTCTGGCCAAGGATCACCGATCGTTTTGAGCCATCCTGCACAAACAGCAGCATGAGAGGGGGAAGAGGACCCAGCTGCTACGTCCTAGAGACCAGCTTCACACAGGGATGCGCACGTTGCAACACCTGGCTCTTAAGTGACTGGCTTTCTGTTGAACTTCAGAGCCCAAACGTTGTGTGAAACCCACAGCGCTAAAGCAGAGAGGCGCGTGACCTGTTGCTAGGAAGGAAGGCTTTCAGCCCGAGCTCTGCGAGGGGCTCAGATGCAGGTTCTGGTGGTTGACCAGCTGCCAGCGAGGTCCCTTTGAGATGCCATGTGTTATGCACCTCGCTCTTCACTGCAGGCCAGAACTTCCATCGTCTCTGTACTCACAGGCATGAACTCTGTCCTGAAACTGGCCATCTGTGCCAGTGCTTCCTCACATACATTGTCGTAGGTTCTACCATCAGAAGACCTACAGTTCTTAATCATCCACTGCTCGGACCAGTCTATGGAAGGTCCAGATTCCATTTTTACCTCCTTACAGAGCACTGCAAACCTGTGTTTTCCTATGTAGATACTCTAATGGTCAGATGTTGGGGTCGATGCAGCTTGAGAATTAGCACGACTAGGCCGCTTAAGCAAAACAGTGTGATTTAACAGGCTTGCTGGAAAAGACAGCTAAGAATAGCCATTGAGAAAGTTCTGATAGCGCACATGGTGTGGGTTAGCAAAACAAGATGTGTTCAAGGACGTGGAGGCAGTCTGTTTCTATTCGCGTTAGTGCATAGTTACCAATTATAAGGGAATGTGGGGCGTGTGAACAGCGTGTGATTTATGTCTGTAGTCTATCCGATGTAAGCGTAATCGTGTGTACAGATATGGAAAATGCATATAACTGCACAAGCGGGAGAATAAAGTGTTCCGACTGTGTATCTTAGCAATGCGTGTGAGAGTCGTTCCCATCCTTTCACAGAAGCTGAGACCCGGCATTTTGGTGACCCTACGGATTTATTATCGCAGCCAGAAAAAAAAAAGGCACGGGACTGCCAGCTGGCAAGGTGAGCCGGGCTGCCCGAGAAAGGCAGGAGCGGATCCGCGGCACACCGGGGGGGTCATGAACATCTGCAGCATGGGTTCCACAGTATCAGCGTCAGAAAACACGGCGCTGAAAAGCCTGTTGGAATTGGCAGATCGAGCCGACGTTAAATTAACTAAAGGAGACATATCGGGACTATTATTATGGTAACAAGATATTGCTGGTCTTAAATGCATATTAAAATTTACATTTGACTGAGAGCAAGTCACATACCAAGAACTTCCCTGGAAGCAGTTCAGTTCGCAGGGAAGAGATGCCAACACAGCCCCAGAGGAGCTACCAGGTTTGACCTCAGCACAGGATGGGGTTCTCTTGATTCCTTGTGTTGATAGGATTGCTCTTTGCATTGAATATTTACACATTCATGCTGAGCATCTCCTTGGCCTTGACGTTTAAGCATTCACCTAGGTTTGGAGAAACTCATTTATTGGTAGGATGTTAGGATAATAGGTAGTGGTAAGTATTCACAAGAGTGGACAGAAGAATCTGAATCTTCTTCCCCTCCCCCAATCTAGACAAGTAGTCTAGTCATGAAGTTATTGTCTTGCCCTAATTATTTCATAAAACATTTCGCAACAGAAAAGATTAAAGCTGCCTCATCCTGTAGCATAACGTAGCTAATATCAGCATCCTTAATAGAGGTGAGTTCAAAAGCTCATGAAAAGAAGATGGACTTGAACTTACACAGGTGTTTAAACTACTGTTTACTGGGGAAAATATCTTGTACATTGAAACAGGTTCACTGAATACCAAGTGCACGTAGTCTTACTGACAAGCTCAGTAGATATTTGCTTAAAACAAAGATCTCAATGTAGCTTAGCTACGTACGCTAGGTAGCAACAGACTATACACAAAACATATGCTTAACTCCTGAGGGAACTTCACTGCTGGAAAGTTGGCACACAGAAACTCCCTTCTGTGTTGTGCAGAAGTACTGCAGGGGTTTTGAAGATATGAATTTTTAACTCAGATGCCCAAGTCTTTCTTTTTCTGATGCAATACTCTTGAGGCTAAAGGTATTACTGAAATATTTTTCCTTGCCAGGAGATATATCTCCTCATGGGATTAATGGAGTTTACCCACTACCATTTTCTCTTGGGATCCAGGCAAATGTTCAGATAGATATTGATGAGATAAATATTGATATTGCTACCACTGATTGCATTTGGGTGGTGTTAGGCCATCACCTGCCAATGAGTGAATCTCTCCACTGCATTTATGCAACTATTTTCACTTGGTGAGACAGCTTGCTGTCCTTACCCAAACAAAGATAACTGCAAATAGAATCATCTTTGCTTTGGAGCAAATTCTAGCAGTTCTCAGAATTATCAGATCTGCTAAATCAGTTCTGTAATTTAGGTCTACAGTTTACATCTGAGAAGGAAGGCTGTAGAGGTTCACTGAGTGGAGAGACAAATACCTGTGGGCTAAACAATTTCTGTAAACAGTCTGTTTGATGAACACTGCCTGAAATGAAAACAAACCACAGTAACTTGTATTAAAATCATGGTTCTCTAGAGCTCATAGTACTACCTATAGTAAATAGATGTTTATGCAAGGTGATTTTTTTTTAATGAATAAGGAGTTGTTTTGGAGTTCAGCCTTTTTGTTATGCAAAGCTCTTTCTTCACATTAGCTATTCTCATTAATGGACACATCCCTGAGCAACATTTTAAAAATAAGGTTATTGCTTCTTACTTTGTTTCTCTAATTCAAACTATGTGGCTTCACTGTGTGGGAAGAGACAAGGATAAGTTTAAAACCAGGCACAGCCTCAAATCCTCCTCTTTTTAAAAAAGGAAAGCCTTTCAATTTCAAAGTGCTTTTTTTCAGGAAGAATTTCTGAAGAATATCTGAATCACAGAAATGATTCAAGGCTGCTCCTCCTCCACTCCTCATAAAGATTTGTTCCCCACAGTACATTTGCTAATTCTTTGCAAACTGTATGTCTGAAATCCATAGTACACACTTCCTTTTCAAATTCAGAATTGATTTTAGCCAGTTAAAAGACAACATCCAAACAATTCCTTCTCATCTTTTCAGAAAATTTATTAACACAGCTGGAAATAACCACTCACTCAGCAGGAATCCCCACAGTGCATCTTACAGGAAAAAATAAAAAACAAAAACAAAAACCAGATTCCTGACCCACTACATTGATTCACACCATTGTAAAGGAATAGTTAGCAATTGAAGGTGAGTTTTAGAAATGTGGTCATACTAACATAGTGTTGCAAAAATGTGTACAATAAAAAAAAATTAAAATGTCCCATTTCTTTTATTTACCTCAGCAAGAACACAAAATACGGAATCCCTGTCAGACTGCTATATTTCCATCATTTCCAGCTGTGGTCTCACATGGCTGTAACTCCTCTTAGCATTCAGGACAATTATTTAACCACAGAATGCATTTCTTTTATTTCACTTTGCCAGTTCCCTATCTGTTTATCTTGAACTTGTGCAGCCTATGCACAGGTTCAAAATTCATTGATTTAAACTGTGTCTTTACACAGAAAGTGGACAGGAAGGGTCACACTTCTGTGGTTTGCTCTTCGCAGACTTTCTTTTAAGCTCACTGTTTTCACTGGCAACGTAAATATCTGTGGTTTTCTAAGTTCCTTGAGACCTGTGGAGACAAAACGAGAGGGAAGGAACCATCCTACTCCACATTTTATAAGATGAAAAAATTCTTAATTTGGTCCTATTCACTTGCAATTTACAGAAACCAGCGCAAGTCATGGCATTCCCCAGATTTCTTTGGAGTATAACTTCACTTGAAAGACATCTTTTGTTGGTTACGGTCAATTTGTAAAAACTCATGGAAAAATCATGTACCAAATTGATTTTACAGGTTAGGCAGCCCAGACTTGTGTTTCTTCCTGTATACAAACTTAGAATATCTGACTCAGTAGAAGGAAAACCTTAGGGAAGGAAACCGTGGAAGGCAAACATAGAATGTAAAAATATAGAATAACGATTCAGAGAAGACATGCATTTTAAGCAGCACTCTTTCATTCGTATAAGTGAATTTTTTTGCAGATGGATCTCCTTAAGGACTTATGAAATGTTATTGCATTGATACAGTAAATGTAACATCAGGCATTGACATCATATTTGTTTTATCATGCATATCCACTGTAGTTAATGACAAAATGTTACCTGTAAGACATATTTAGGTGCTGGAATTCTTTTACAGTGCAGGACACCCCATGAAAATATATATAGAATCTACTATCATACATATAAAAACTTCTTTCTAGGAAATGCAGAATTTAATGTGAAATGTGAAATTACTATGAAAAGCTTAGCCCTGGTCAAATCATCTCTCAGCCCACATCTTTTGTCAGAACTTGGGTCACTGAAGCGACATACTGAAAATGTTTACAGGCACAGGGAATTTAACACCAAGACTTACTTCAAAAGTTAAAAAATACAGTTCATATTTCTAAATCCAGGCATATTCTATATTTCTCTTTTCTATTTAGGGGTTACATGGCCTTTGCAGAATCAGGGCTTCAGATGCCTTTTTGCCAGTTAACAGTATGATATCAAATTTCCTCCCCTACATCATATGCTTATAAACTATGATGTTTCTCTTGCTATCTTTTATCCCAGTTTCTCAGTCACATTCTTTTAACCACCATTTCCTGAGATTCTGCTTGGCATTGGACAATTCTGCTTCAGAACTGAGTAAGGTATTTTGAGTATTAACAAGTGATCACACCAAGGATTTAAAGCACAGAGCACTGGAATTTTTGCATTAATATCCTGCCTCCTTCAATGACTAACTCTCAGCGGCAGTAATTTCTGATTTTTGAAGATAAAATTTGCATTTCAAACTCATTAAAATATGCTTTCAATGAAGTGAAAGTTCCTAATTAAAGTGACAAAAGGTGTTAGTAATAATAACAAACACAACCAAAATGACTGCATAAATTGCTATGCATATGCACGATCATGCAATGATGAAGCAATTAACTTAAAAAGCAATCTTGCTGCAGACTGAAGCAGCTTCTCTCTGCCAACACCTCCGTATATGGTATGCCAGTATTGTCCACTGTGTTATTTTTTTGCATAAGTAAGAGACTGACTTTTGAAATAGCAGTTTCCCTGGTATCAAGATAAATGAATACAGCAACTTCCATCCAGGCCAACTCATTTTGGGCCTGCCAGCTGATGTTTCAAGGCAGAAATAAATCAGAAGGAAAGAAACACAGGGTGCTGTGACATCCACTGGTAACTCCTATTGCTAACACTTTGCTGTGGGGTCTTTTTGGAACTGCTGGGAAAGGATCCAGCTTGGGAGTGCACAAATTTCCTTGTCTTGGAGCAAATGTTATTTTTTTACCAACTTTAAGCTATTGATTGAGGAAATAAACAGAGAATTACAATAACTGACTGTTTAAGTTAAAGTGTTACTCCCAATCTTTTATTTATGGAGAATTCACCATGTGAAGTAAAATCAATTGCTAAGCAATGGCCCATGAAAAGAAACAGAAAGTGCAGGATATGGAAACAGTAAGAAATGTACATGTGCAACTGCTAGAGACTAGGCACTCTGCCTGAGGGCAATAAAGTCCTCAAAGCCTAATCATCGATATAAAGACAGATAGGAAAATGAACTACATTTTGCATACCTGGTATTCAATGGACATTGACTTTTGTGTTTTGGTAGTCAGATTTCTACAATACATTCACTTGGCATTTCCAAACAACCCATTTCTATGTTATGTATCAGGACAAGGAAGACCACCAAACTAAAATGCAAATAACTTCTAAAGAGAGTCACACATTGATGAGCTCCTTTCATCATCTGGTTTAATAGCCAAAGGATCAGAAGCCCATACCTAACAACTGTAAAAGCCATACTTACTGCTTAATGAATCAGCTGAGCTTAAGGACCTTCTCTGTAAACAATTTTATGAGCAGTATTATAAGTAAAATAGTGTTATTTGGGAATTCTTGTTCTACACTGACAAAGATTTGGTCAGAAAAGATCTATGAAACAGCTTACCAGAGATGATTTAGCAGGACAGTGATGAAAACAGCTGTGATAGGAATCAAGTCTGCTGGTCCCTTTCCTTGTCTGTTTCCTAGAGCACATGAATGGAAAGATGTATTGCCAAAGATATTTGCTTGTAGAGCAATTATTATCACTTCAGGAGCTGGTGAATGAATGTTTACAACTCCCTCTTTAACATTCTCTTTCTATTACTGTACTCATTATTGAGACCTCTGCAGAACAACTGACGAAGTTTAAAAAACTGACAAAACCCATTAATTACATACATTGTAATGTAGACACAGCAACAGATAAATATCAATGCTTCCAAATGTTCGGAAAAGATAAGCAGCAATAACATACTTTAGTACTGATAGAACACCCAACAAGTATGGACGGTATTACAATGACAGACAGTGCTGGCTCTTAGAAAATACATCAGCAGATTAAAATGTGCCAACTCTGTGCTACAGAAAACAGTTAAATCTTTATGGCACAAAATGAAGAAGAAAATTATCTCCAGAGGCTCTGGTAGTAATTGCGCAGTTCTGCTCGCATGGTCTATGTTGTCACTGTGAAAGGGCCCTGCCGTATACTGTGTGCTGTCCTGGGGACTTCAGGGTAGGAGGCTGCTGGGGCAGCTGCAAAACTCCCCTCACGTACATATGAGGAGCACACCAAGCCTGCTGGAATTTAAGGCATACTTTAAGGCAGAATTTAGCTTTTGCAGCAAATTTGAGTTATGCGTGGCATATTGGAGTGACTTAACCTAAGCGTTGCCAGCAGAAGTTTGCTTGCAGTCACACATAGCCTAAAGAGCAAAACAGAGGAAGAGAGAGAGGAAGAAAGAGAAAAGAAGGAAGGAGACATACATCAAAGAAAGCTGGTCATCATAACCCAGCTCTTTGAAAGCAGAAAACACCAGAGCCAGACAAGAAAGCAACCAAAAAGATAAACCAGAAGCCAAATGCTTTGCTTGTAAAAGGGTGAACACACTCATTTTGAGCTTGTGCGTCTGGGTCTCGCAGCTGCCGGGCTCTACCCAGGAGCCCACTACCCCCTTGCAGAGCACGGAGTGGCAGGATTACCTGCTGTTCCAGACCCAGCAACGATTCTGAAAGAGCCACCTTCATACTTACTCTTGCAGCTCAAGGTCTGTGTTTCATCTCCACTTAAGTGAGGGATTTCACTGAAATGATTGCAACTACTTTCAGGCATGAGAATAGCAGGATTTACCGTGAACAGTCTGGAAAGACCAAAACAACATTTGTTTTGTTTAATTTAAAAAGCTGTTAGTTTTCTCAGTTCCAAGAAAACTAAAGTGATACCAAGAAATGTGATTGTGCAGATTGCCTGAACTGGTGTTAATTACTTTTTAATCACAGAAAATTAAATTAGGCTTGAAATATACATTATTTATTGCTTGTCTGGATTGTCCAAAGACAGTGTAACAAGCTAACAGATACTGAATTATAATTACAAGAACTTATGATTATATCAATTTTAGCAACTGTAAGAAGGATATGCTGGCTAATCAACACAGAATTTGTTCAATTTACAGTATGGTTTATTTATCCAAAACAGTAAAATAGAAAATAGTGTAAAATATTATCTTTCATCCTAACTTATTTTCTTTATTGCTCTTCGTTTTTAACTACCTTGGAGGAGCTGTTTACATGTTTCCAAGCATTGTGAAGATTTATTTTCCTGCCAGTTTTACAATCTCATGGACTGTCTTTAGTCATGACCATCAGGAAAGAGACATCCCTAGGTCTCCAGGTACTGGTGATGGGGGCTTAGGAAGCTTCAGGCAGCACAGCTTGTGTGGATCCATTCTGCTCCATGGCCATAGGTCTTTCTGGTGTACATGGATGCCTGGTATTTAGAAAATGGACTCCATTTTAATTAGCGTAATAGGTCTCTTTTAATGGCATTAAATTTATTGCATTTTGAGGGAGACCAACAACAGCCGGCATCTGCTTCCACAGAAGTCCATGTCAGTATTAATACCAAGTACAGGAAACAGACTGGTCAGACCTAAGTAATCCCTAAAACTTTCATTGTAGTACAGTCGAACAAAACTCAGAACAAATGAGACATTCAGAAGATTCAGTTTTCAAAGCTTTATGTTCTTCCTCAGAGACTGAGAAAATGGAAAGAGAATAAAGGTACTTTACCTGCTTGCTAGAACAGTGCCCTCTGACACTGCCTTTCATCCAGGCCAAATAAAAAGTCAACCCTATTCCGTCCCACAACACACTAAGATTTGGTACGACGTGCTTTCCTTGAAGTTCCCCTGCCCTTTACCTCCAAAGGTTAGGAAGGTATTCTGATAAATTATGGATGTTTACTAGAGCTTTATTCACATTGCTATGGCCATCTGAGGTGTTGAAATGAGTCTGCTCCTTGGAATTGGAATTTTGGCTTTGCTCTGTCAGCTGCTATACCATTATTTTTAATGGTGCTGGTTTCTAGTTAAACTGAAATAGTTTGACCCATTCTGTGTCAAAAATAATGGATTATCCCTCAAAGTCCTACTGTGAGGTACATAACTGTTATTTTCATTTTTTATGCAAGCCTGAAAGCCTAGAGGTTCAAGAACTCTCTCCTTCCATCTTCTGGTAAAGAGGAGAAAAGAGTCCAGCCGACTTGCACAAGCAACATACCCATAACTCAGGACAGAGGGCTCATCTCCTTCCCCAACCCCTGGTGTCTGGGAGTACCAAGCCTGTAGTGAAAGTGTCATTCACACAGACCTCCTCCTGGCCACTTTCTGTAGAGATTCCCTGAACTCTTCCTCTTCTACACCCGAGGTAATGAAGCTGAACACAGAGAGAGGAGGCAAAAGATAGCGAGGACAGTAACAGCTTGGCCACTGGGTGCTGGGGAAAGGGCAGCCTGAGGCTCTGCCCCACTGACCGGCCAGTTATGGCTCTTGGCTGACCAGCTGCCCAAGTAGGTGTGTGGCAGCTGTCCCAGAGCCCCATGTGTGCTGAGGAGTCGGTCTGTCGGGTGGGGATGTGGGCACGGAGATGCTGGAGGGGAGGAGGCAGCAAGGGGAACATGGACAGATGTTGCCCACTGGAAGAGTTCGGAGTGAGGCGAGTGTTACTGCAGGATATGGCTTCAGTATAACATGGGGAAGCTGGAGTCTTCTGTGGTCTGCTCCCTGGTATTAGCAAGGTGGGCCTGGGCTCCATGGACAAAGAGCAGCTATGAAGACAGGACAGGAGAGAGGCTGTCTCAAGGGCACTCCAGGCTCCTGGACTCGACTGGCACTATGCCATGAGCAGGGCTCACCAGATGAGGATGGGATATGATGAACGCCTGAAGGTAATTTGTATTAGCGGACGAGGAACCAAGCTAACATTCTACCTAAACACTGTTTGGGGTTTCCCTTTTTGCTTAATAGAAATGTCCTTGTTTTTTAATTATGCTGGTACTTCTGAGGGTATAACTACCACCAATTAGAGGTTCCTAGAATGATCATAAAATCATAGAATGCTTTGGGTTGGAAGGGACCTTTAGAGGTCATCTAGTCCAACTCCCCTGCAGTAAGCAGGGACCTCTTCAACTAGACCAGGTTGCTCAGAGACCCATCCAACCTGGCCTTGAATGTTTCTAGGGATGGAGCCTCCACTACCTGATGAGGCCTCCACTGCCTATTATACCTATGACATTGAGTAGTCCAAGAATAAAACTGATGATGATGGAGCTGGGGGCATTTGTTAATTTCAATTTACTATTTCAAACCCAGCCTTTCTGCCACTGAAAACCCCTAGCAAAATAAACCTTCCCTATAATTGGAAAGAACATGCTTTCAAGAAGCAACTATTTGCAACAAGCCACAAAAAAGGCCAATGGAAATGCTGGGTCCCTCTATCCTTCTCGCAAAAATTTTTTGTGTGTGTGTGAATTAAACTGAATTTCTACCTTATGGAAGTTTTAAATAATTTCTAGTTATGCCTACCCTTCCCTATTCAGTCTGTACAATTTATTCATACTTGCTCTCCAATGAAGACTGAGATATGCATCAATCTAAATTTTTCAGGAACTAAAAAGTTGTATGTAAAAAAGATCAGTCAGAGAATCTGAAAGCTGATGTCCTTGGTGAGCCTTGTGTCAGGCGGCAGTCATCAAGAAGGACAGTGCTGGAGACCCTACTTCATACCTGGATCTGAGGTTAAAGTAACAGTAAAGTGGTGGTCTTCCACAGCAAGTTTGGGATGTTGTTTTCCTATGAAGTGCTACCATGATATGCCTACCAATTCCCTCCTGAACTTCTGGAGAATGCCTCCACAAATTTCCTTATTTGCAGAGGAGGACTAAAGGGATTAAAAAGGACTCATTGAGATTTCTCTAGATTACTTCCTATACCTCGATATATCAGTAAGGTCACACAAGCCATGCTGCAAAGTGCTTTGGCAACAGCTGACAAATCTGGGTGGATACTCTGCAAAGACTTCCGTAGTGTCTGGACAACATGTGTGAGAAGAAAAAAAGAGGGAAGGGGAAAGCAAGCTTTTTCCCTCCCACTACCACTCAAATATTGATGACCACCCTTAAGACCTAAACAAAAAACTGCAATGAACTGGGCATTTTGTGGAATGGGACTTGATCTACAGTGGGGCAGATAAATCGCTTGTCTTCTGGAGTACCAAGGCACTGTGCGTGATGGACTAAAGCACTAATCTACTCTGACAAATCCCTCTGCAATCGCTGCAAAGCCCAGCAGAGGCTGGGTGAATATCTTGGAATTCTGGAAATTTTCTGGTCAATATTGGTCTAACAAATAACAATTTAATAAAACACAAAGCCTTCTGAATGCCTCATTAAAGGGTGCAAGTGAATTCTCAGAAAAGATGAATAGGAAACACTGCTATAGAAGGGACACAATATTGAAAGAAGTTCAGCATTAAACTGCATAAGAAAAAAAACCCAATAAATTGCTACAAACAGAAGTGGAAAAGAAACACTGTTTTTTTCTTTTTATAAAGCTTCTAACTGCTGATCTTGAGCTTCACTGAAGACGAGTGAAAGACAAGAGAAGAAACTTCATTTAAACAAATACAGAAGTGATTTGTGGTGGATTTGTTGACAGCCCCGTAACACTGTCTGGCAAACAGCTACCAATCTGGGTAAGAAATCTGTTCGATTAGAGCAGCAAGATGGCTACAGATGGAAGTGGCTGTGCGGAGGAGCCCAGCCAGCCAGTGACAGGGTTGCTTTCCTCAGGAGCTACAAAGTCGGAAACAAAACAATGGGGCCAAAATTTTATTTTGCATCAAAGCATGTCAGGATTTTCAGCCATCTGCGCCCCATTATTCTCTCGAGAGACAGCAACCTCTGACACGCCAGCTTTTGCTAAAAGAAGAGTGGCTAATTGGATTCCTAATCCATTAATACTAATCTTTGCATCGAAGTGACAGCAAGTGTGATCTGTCGTCTTTGCTTCCCCTGCTGCTTCACGTGGCTGTGTAAAACTGGAGCACAGAGCTGGTTGTTGCTGCTCACACTTCATCGGAGTGATCTCCAAAAGGCTCCGTGCAACCTGGACTAATGAGCTGAGAGATGCAGAAATCTCAGGCCAAATTCAGCTCTACAGGGACAGGGTTTACTTGTAGGAAAGTCCATCCCCTGTACTTTGGAAGGAGTCACGCATATTTACATGGGAGCTGAATTTGGTGTACAGTTTTAAAGTTCCTTTACAAGCGCTATTTATTGCAATCCACAGAAGTAAAAGTAGTTAATTATTTTCCTGTGTAGAGATGAGCAGGTTTTATAAATGAGGCTATATAAATGGATCATGTTCCTCAGATAAAAAGATGCGAGTGATGCAAAGTGTACTGCAACTTTAATCCTTTAATGACTCAACCACATAATGGTAATTGCATTACGAAATTGCATCTTTTTCTCCTGTTCAATTTAGTGGGATAGAGCAAGAAGGATTACATTGGAAGCATCTATGGGCCCAGATTATTGAAGGAAAGTGCTATAAGTGATCTGAACCCACAAAAATTACTGCCGTTCTGCTCTTTCATTCTCTCTTCAAACTCGTCAGCCAAGTACAGTCCAGTATCAGCTGTCATCCCAAACATAGAAAATATGTATCGGAAAGGAGAAAAGATGCTATAATAGTGCAAGATCTACAGGCAAAATGCAGGAAATTAAGATGATCATTTTGATAACATATACATTTTATTAGAGAACTTCCAGATGGGTCTTGCTGAAACCTGCATGTTGCAGCCAATCTTTCCAGCAATTGGTTTGAATTTTTTAGGGTGGACAGATTTAAGCAGAGATTTTAAAGATGACATGTCACTGTTAATAACTGCCACATTTGGGGAGCTTTCATTATGAAAATTCCTCTGTGTATAGCATTACTGCACTGGCATGCCTGAAGTATGGACTCAAGCCACCCCAGGAACCAGACAACGAGATGCCAACGATGCAGATCAGTGCCGCTGTTCAGATCCGCTGGCGAGAGCTGTGGCAGAAGCACTGGCTAATGGTCGAGGCTGTCTGTAACACATCTGCAGCTGCCTGTGTTCTGGCTCCACTGAGGTTTCCACTGTGGCTACACCCTGAGTTGTAACAGATGACAGCAGCTCTGGGGAAATACTCAACAAGGACAAGAAGCGAGGTTCTTCAGACAAGCCTGCAATAAGATGAGGATGGCAGTAAGGAATCAGGCTACAGAGAAAAGCTTGCTTTGCTGTCCTGGAGGAAAAATAGTAATTTCTGCACCACCAGCCCTCACTCTTGTCTTTCTGTAAGCAAACTAAAGTCCTCAAACTACAGCCTCTGCAGTAATTTAAGAGATTCCCTAGCAGAAAGACAGAAAGTAGATCTCCTTATTGCAAGCCAGGTGCTACCTGCACACCCATGAACAAGTATTTGATGAGTTTTGGAAATTAAGCATGTTCCAAGGCTAGACTTGCTGAACTGGAAGAGCAGAAAGAGTGGCACTGCAGACACTCAGGAATGCTGCAGCCTGGGCCCACCTCTGGACTGGATTCCCTGAACATCCACACAAGGAAGCTGAGTCTCACTATCATGAGAGACTGAGGCAGGATAAGCTCTCTGAGCCAGGCCCAGGCTCGCAATAGCAATAGAGGATGGGACATACCAGTGCTGTGTCCTGCTGGTCTAGAAGTGTCTGTGACATCCTGTGACTTTGACAAGCTACGTCATGGAGGCTTTCCTTCTGAAAAATATATAGCAATGCTAAGAAGGGAAGCCTTAGTTTACCTGGTATGGAGCTCCCAGTTTTGGCTGGAAGAGACCCCACAGTCATTATGGGTATGGACAGGAACTCCTCTCTGCCTCAACCTGTACGCCAGTTTTGAACGTTTAGTGGGTCATTTTTGTTATCTGGGCAAACTAGCACTGTGTTTGTACTCCAAGTTCGAGGCATGGCCATGATAGAGCTGATTTTAAACTAGACACTTACATGCTGTTAGGAGGGCAGCTGTGGAAGTGTAGAAACCAATGTGTGCTGCAACATTTACCTGAGAAGGTCAGTAAGTTGTCAAGCTGCTAGTTTTAAGATGTCTTTGGTACGCCTACATTAACTCTAATAACAATGTATTTTGTCACAGTCCTGCTTATTTACCTTTTGACAGCATCCTCCTTATTTACACAGAACATAAAAAGTCCTATTGCCCTTTACACAGCAGGAATGAGAGTAATATTAGACATTTTCATCAGCCAGCATTGGATGGCATAGCCCAGCACATATTTAAACTTTGCTACGTGTCTGGGGTATTTAGTTACTAAAAAAGAGCTTGACTGCTTCTTATGTTTGTCTCTTATGACGACCAGTCTCAGTTACAATTTAGCTATTTCCCCAGCTGAACAATGCTAATGACTTTGAAAGGCAGTTAAGTGGAAGATAAATTTCAATTAGTAGGTAAAAAGCTTAAGGTAAGCTGTGATATCTTTTTTTAGTCTAAACTACTCATACAAATTACTATCTATATCTGTTCAGGGTACAGCAAATATAAAAGAACATCCCACCCCACACCCACTTTCTAGCCACCCCCTACCAAAAAGCAATTATCTCCCACACCTTCCCAGGGCATTAGTATAGAGCTGAGCTGAGGGCAAGAAACATGAACATGCGTCCTTCCATAATGCGTTGCTGTCATTCTTAACTGGGCTGGTAAGGTCTAGCATGGGCTTTCAGCTCCAAAAGCATGAGAGGGTAGCAAAGTGAGTGCAAGCTATTGTACATAATAGCACAGTTTCATGTGATCATTGCTGAAAGAATTGTTAGAAGTGATGATTAGAAGTGTAACAAAAGTCAGTTTATTTCTCTTCTTGCATTCTACAAGAGAAAGGGCGTGGCATGTGAAAGAGAAAATAAATGCATTCAGAAGTTATAAAATAAATTGAGAGGCTAAGCAACTACAACTAAACAATATTTCGTTGCTAAAGAAGACAAGGATTGGTTTTGATATCTGTTTTTCTTGTAGATGGTTGATTCCAATCCAGTTGCTAAAAACCTTACCTGAATTCTTGCTTCAACAATCTTTTCTTTATTTTATCATTAAATTTATCTTATGTTATGAGAGAAAGACATACTGGAGTTAAAAGGGCAAACTGTTAGCTACGCAATAGTAGCATTCCACAGCACGTGATGTTTACAGATACCCTGAGATATAATCACAAGACCCACATGAGAAGCACTTTTTGAGAAGCTAGTGCAGGCCAGTGAGAGTGTTAATTAAATCCGGTACAAGGTTTTGGTACCAGAAATTCCATTTGACAGGCACCAAACATTGCCACTCTCCCAGGGGAGCACACTACTGAAACGCACCGTGCAGTTCCAGGCAGACCCTAAGTCATGACAGCATCATAACAATTTCAGGGTAATAGCTTGGTCTCCTTATGCCTTAGAACACAGCCCAGCCTCCAATTCTGGGGATGGTGGGAACTTCCAGAGATGATTTAATTCCAGATTGGAGTAAGTTTTGCTTTTGTTGTTGGCTAATGTACTTTTTTTTTCCAATCTTGCTTTTCTCATGCTGGCCACAGAGCTGACCACTGAACACATGCATGATACTGTCTCCTGTTTCCTGGTGTAAAACCAAAGCCACAAGTTAGTGTATAGGTCAAGAGAGGGTGAGGCAGCCATAAGCATTTGCAAAGAGAGGCCCAGAATGGATGAAGGGACATACGAAAAATTCCACCTGTGCTGGAGAGCAGCCTGTGCACACTGCAGGCAGTAAGCTGCATGAAGGACTCCACAGAAAAAACCTTCAGTGTACTGAAGAGGGTGAATTCACAGAGCTGTTTCTCTTCCTTTTCCTCCTCTCCGATACATGAGTCGCAGGGAATACAGGAGACAGACAGTATTTGCATGAAGGATTCTGTGTCCTGGCCCAAGGAGTGATCAGAAAAGTAACAGGAGTTCTAAAAAAAGCATATTCTTAGAAACCACGTCATCTGAACAGATGCAGTGCTGTTAAAGTTGACTGGATAAACTAGGTCTTATTTTCTACAGCATCTCTTTAAATACAGTAACAAGAAGTCAGCAGGTTCATGGGTACATACCCACTGGAATGTTTTGCTGAACGTTAATAACTCCACAGCACTAGGTTCCAGCTATGTGGGCCAAAACAAACATAGACCAGTTTTTGGTTTCAATCCCGCACATGACCTCTGGGAATTACGTTGAAACTTCCTGTTTTCCCCGCTACCTACCATGCATTTCACAGCCTGCAAACGCGAGCTAGTGAAGAGCTTTCAGAGAATCATACTTGGAAGGAAACCAAGGAGCGAGACAACAGCTTCGGAGTAATGGAAACGGCTTGAAAAACCTGCCTGTGAAATACGGGCAGGGATAGGGGCTTGTGAAAAGGAAACCATTCATCCCAAATTCCTTTTCAAAGTAACAGTACCAAACCAGCAAGGTCCTTGTGCTGAACTTCAACGGAGAGCTGCACCCCTGCAGCCTCCTGGCTCTTCACAGACGTCTCCACCATACCTGTGCCTGCAAGCACTGAGAGGAACAGAAATGTTGTGGTTTTAAACAAAGGTGGAAACAAACATTTGTTTTACTGAACAGTGATACTTCTCTGTGTATAAATACCTACTTTGGCTGGGCTTCAGCTGCTGTTACTTTGCTGCTTCTTTGCCTCTACATGTTGTTTGTTACTTCTCTTGCCTCTGCATTGGCACAGGAGTAGGAGAGCCTGAAACGCTGGCCTGGCCACTTGAAAATTACCATTATTAATTTTCTAAAGAGTAGATTTCCACTTTATTAAAAACTGTGATAATGTTGAACAAAACTCTGGGTGAGCAGTGGGCTGCTATTTCATGTCAATCCAGAGTCCGTAGCGAGAGACAGCAGTCTTGAACAATTTAGTGCTTCTTCATGTACAAAAATTCAATTTGACTAGGCTTCAGAGGCTGCTATTTTGCTGTGTGACAGTTAGGTCCTGATGTCTGTGAAACAAGTAAAACCTTGCTGACAGCCATTTCCTTGCTTTAAACAAGGGGATTTAGCCATTTATTAGTAGCACTGACAATTTTCACACACTTACAAGCACTTTAAGAAGGCTTTGGCCTGAAAAAATAATAATTACCATCTTTCCCTGCAGTATGGAAACCTCATGAGTACCTTTAAATCTGCTCTACTTTTTTTGGGCCCCAATTTTGTAAAAAACTAGGACATTAATTTATGACCTATTTTCTGTTATTAGGAATAAATCAGTTTGCGGTAGTAACAGATAACAGAGCCCAATGCTGTGATAACAGGAAAGACAACATACTGACATTCATTGGAATAAAAACAGGTGCACAGAAATCTTTTTTCCAGGTTCTGGGAAGCAGATGGTCATTATGCCGTTACAAATAAATGCCAAAAAATATTAGGAAGAATTTTTTTCCACACATCATGTTTCTTGTCCATTCTCCAAAGCTTCTTTTAATCACAAGAGCAATTATATTTCTTGCAGAGATTCCAAATGCAAGGGATTTCTAAAAGGCAGTGATTAACAAGGCCAACACACAGTCTATATTAAAAAATGCTTTCAAAGACACTGTTGCCAAAAGCAGGTCTATGGTTTTATAATGAATACTATCTAATTATTCATTCCTACCAGTGCTACAAGAGTAGGGGGCTGGAAGTCCTGATTCCCACCTCCACCCCCTCATAATCATTGTCACATTACTCTGCCTGGGCAAAAAATAAAAAGCGTGCAAGTGCCGTTTCATTTCTACTCCACTCTGACTTTCCAGAGGACTATTGCTGACTTGAGCCAGGCCCACACCTCCAAAGCAATGAGGTAAGCACCAAATGATGGCATTTAAGCCTAGGCAAGTAAGTCGATGTGCTTGGTGTGCCGTCTAGTGTTAGAACTTCCCTGCTCGCACAGCACGTCTGCGTGTCATGCATTACAGTTACAGTGTCTCTTTTCTAATGCACGTGAATCTCTCACAAGGGCCCTCAAGCAAAGATCTGATGGATCCCCTCAGCCAGCACATGACTGTTGCTGCTAGTGACCAAGGCTCTCTGCTATTCAAGTCTCATAATCTTAATCTCCTTAACATCCTGCTTCTCCCACTCCTGTAGCCACCCTTAACTCCTCGTGCCACCAGTTCCACATTACAGTCGTGTGCCCTTCCCTCTTTTTGTGTCTACACGTGCTCAGGGACAAGTTAGTGGATAGGAGATCCACAGAATGTTATCAAATATCAATATCAAATGAAAGGCTGGGGAAGATTAGGGATAAGTATCACATACATTTGACCTGCTGTCATAGTTTTACATCAGCAGCTACTTCTTCCCGTCTTTCCAAGCTATCTATCTTTACTAAATAAATAATTACACATTTAGCAGGATTTTATGCCTGCCTTTGACTCCCTCAAGCATTTCAGCCACCAGCAGGCTTCAGTTCCAGGTAATTCCATGTGCCCTGGAGCTCCTTGGAGCTGGCTCTCACCATGCCAGCAATGCTTGGCATTTCCTCTCTGACCTTCTGCTGCATTTCCTTGTTGGTCTTAGGCATACTCAGCATCTGATGGAGCCTTTGCTCCAGTCCATTGCTTGACAACTGAAGGACCTCTCATCCTCTTCTCTCCAGAGGAGCACCTCCAGTTCATTTGCTTCCAGCCACAGCAGAACTGTCTCTGGGACTAAGCAGCATCCATTCTGGGGTCTTGCCCCTTTCCTATCCTCCCAGAGCACCTTAGCCTCTATCTCTGCATGCTGGAGCAAGCACTTGCACTGAGACCTCTTGCTGCTGCCTCAGGACCTCATTGCTCGTTTCTGTGTCTTGCAACATTTTCCCCTCTTGCTGTTTTACAGTTTCCTGCAGCATCTACTCATTCTGTAACGGCCTTGTTCAGCTCAGTGATACGGAAAACCTGGGCTATTCAGGCCTTCGGTCAAACCGTCTGCCACTGCTTTAATGTGTACCTGTCCTGACTCTTCTATGTCCCTCCACTCTCCCCCAAAACCTGCATACCTGCAATCAGTTAAAACAAGCAGAGAAAGTGTACAGAAATTCTGGCCTTTGTTTCCTTCGGTCTCTCACAGCACATCTGCTAAAGCTGTCCTTCTGTCCGGCACTCTGGTAACTCCTATAAAGCAGTGCTTTTGTGGGGGATCCACTTGGCTGCCCTTCCCCAGGAGGAAGGGATATGTGCCAAGGAGCACGGCTGGACAGGGCTGAAAACCTCCCTCTTAAACCTCTTTTAGCATTGCTGAGGACTCCAGCGAGGGCCATAGCCATGGGCCATAGCCATGTGATTGCATCCCTGAATGCAGCGGCATTGCAGGAGGTGGATCCCAGAACTCTGCAGGGAAAAACCGCTCTGCCAAAGAGCGTTACTCGGACGTCTTTCTCCCAGGGAGTAAAGCACCACTCAACAGCGTCTAAGAGATTCACGCCCTGCTCGTGTGTTTTTAAAATGAACTATCTTTGTCTCTCCTGAGGCATAAAATAAAATCTTATTCACAAGAACACTGATATAACAGTTTCTAAAACCCTTTCTGTAAGGCCCTGAAAGGACAATAAGGTTAAGTGTTAACCTAGCTCTATTTCACAAACCAGAAATGTCAATACTGTGAAACAGGGAGCCTCTGAAGTGACTACCCTTGTCTCTGCAGCAGCTCAGTTAGGAAAGGTACTTTTCCTTCGCTACCACTGAAAAGACAAGTGAGTAGTTAGTGGTGTTTTACTAGTATAAACTGTTTAACAGATTTCGCTCATTTTTGGTAAAGCTACAGGAAGAAACAAGAACAAATCGACTGATTTTGGGCAGGTCTGTCTGGAACAAAAGGTAGAGGCTGCATTGTTGTCTGCAGACTTGCTGTTCCCACCTGGAGAATCTCTTCACCAGCCTGACTGAATTACGATATAGTGCTACCAAGGAATTTCCAGTTCCAATGAGGTTTAAAATAAAGAAAAATAATGCAGAAAAAAACAATTAAGTGACTTTTTTAAGATCACCCTCAGGCTAAGTTCACACCACAGGCATTTCTGTGACTGTATCTTCTGCAGACGCATCCAACCTAGCATTAAAAGCTGCCAGCAGCCTAGGATCAGCATCACAGATGTGTAGAGCCCCACACCGCCACTATTATATATATTGGGGCCAAGCTCTTTTCAGTGGTGCCCAGTGACAGGACAAGGGGCAATGGTCACAAACTGAGGCACAGGAAGTTCCGTCTGAACATGAGGAAGAACTTCTTCCCTCTGAGGGTGACGGAGCACTGGAACAGGCTGCCCAGGGAGGTTGTGGAGTCTCCTTCTCTGGA
>Ga0065711_1028218_pt1 | contig 42861 bp, 20 predicted proteins | sample Hoacrofraction12_FD_59098 | JGI IMG/M metagenome (GOLD analysis project Ga0065711, IMG submission 59098) | Hoatzin crop microbial communities from Cojedes, Venezuela - Epithelial fraction 12 v2 (version 2) | ecosystem: Host-associated > Birds > Digestive system > Esophagus > Crop | place... | reverse complement strand
GCTGAAGTATCTGTTTTTGACAGGCTATATCACTAGTAAGCTAATTTGGAGTGAGTTTCCTGTAGAAGAAAGAACAAGGAGCTCAAAGTGGAGACAGGGAGACACATCCAGATAACGAGAGATAACCAACCATTTTAAAGATAATTAAGGATCCTTGTGGACTGGGCGGAGAGGTTAAATATGACATGCTCACTGAATCTGGAGGACTGAACTGTGAAGGACTATTAAGTCATATCTACTGCTGTATAAACGAGATCCATAGCTATAGTATGGTTAAAACATGAACACTCTCACTCTCTATTTTGTAACTTTTTATAAGATATGAAACAGCCGCAGTAGCAAAATGAAATGAAACCATTATAGCACCTTATAACCGGAAAGTAGGTTCAGGAGAACGTTTTCCTCACTTTTTCTTTTTTTTTCCCTAACAAATAAATCATAATCTCAACAATTCTGGATTGTTTTCAACAGATGATACCCAGCATATTTTTTTTATTACAGGCTCTTGCTGCTTACAGGCTTCATTACATTTTTGTAATATACTGGGTTTTTTGCACAGACTTTACATTTTTTTCATCTCTTTTCCAAGGGATATCTTCTAAAGGACTAAATAACCCCTATAAATAATACTTTCCTGTGCTTTATCAAACATTTTTCAGAGTATTTTTTGAATTGCAGCATTCACAGTGCATCAGACCCACTAAAAGCTGAAGTTAAAAATAAATCTTATCTCAAAGAGACTGTTAAAGCTAATGAACTGCCAATCTTGCCATTTGTAGGTTCCTAAATCCTTTTAATTTCAAAGGTTGCCTTCCCGAATTCTGTTCTAAAACACTGGATTTGTATAACAAACTTAGTTCAAAGGTAAATTCACTTTTATTTTATATGATTGAAATTAAAGAAACCTTGTTTGTTTCAAACTTTACCAGTATAGATTTAACATCATATATGACCCGTTAATCTCTTTGAACTGTATTTCAGTGTGTGAGTTTCTCAGTTGCTTAAAATAAGGACAGATTCTTTTCAATTCATATAGCACATTATCTAAAAATCTCCTGCTTGCTTCCTTAACTTCCTTTAATGGGAGTTTAAGCGAAATGCATTTTGAATGTTATCTTTTATAGTCTACTTCTATCTGCCAGAGAGTTTGTATCTACCAGAACCAATTTCAGCTTGAAAGACCATATTAGCAAAGACAATGTATATATTAAAATGGACAAAAGAATGCATACAATTTAAAATCTAAAAATTATATTAGAGCAATGCCATTCTAAAGAATGCCATGTATCTAGGAAAAGTAGAAAAAAAGGCATCTTTCCAAAGGAACTTCAAAATCACCATTCTGCTTCTGTTTTCTGTTTTGCTTTTGACAAGTTCTAACACTTGTCTGGTTCCTTGATGAGCTAGTTCAGCTCACTAAACAGGTGGGAAAGCAGCTAAAAAAAATGAACAGAAAAACCTATAGGGAATGGGATATCACTTCACCCACATGAAGTAAAGTGTTAGGTCAGTGATGTAGTTTAACCCAGCAGCTGACAATTAGGACTTGACAACTGCTAACTCACCCCTCCACTTCCATCCCATTGGGATGGGGAGGAGAAAGGGGCGGAAGGGGAAATACACAGGTTGAGATAAAGACAATTTAATAAGGCAACAAAGGAAGTACTACTGTTACTACTACTACCAATAATAATGATAATAATGAATATGCAAAACAAACTTTATACAATACAATTGTTTTCACCACCTGATTACCATTTCGCAGTCATTCTCCAAGCAGCAATCGCGGAACCCCAACATCACAAATTTTCAAAATTCCTGAAGAAGTTTGAACTCCCAGACAAAAGAGGATTCGAACTTACAGAAATGAGAAAGAGCAGACAGGTTCCCTGGCCCCTGGCCAAGCCCCATTCATAAACTGAGCATGACATCTATGGTAAGGAAGATTTCCATTGGCCAGCTTGGCTATCTGTCTGGCTATGCTCCCTCCCAGCTCCTGTACACTTGCTCATTAGCTGAAAGTGAAAAACTGGAAAAAGTCCTTAATTTCACAACAACAACTGAAAACGTCAATGTTATCAACATTCTTCTGGCAATAAATCCAAATCACAGCATCTACTGAGAGGAAAATTAACTCTATCCCAGCTGAAACCAGTACAGTCAGCTGTCTGTATTGTGGAAATATGCCTGTCCTACATGAAATTCAACCCATAGCGCTATCTTATTTCATACTTTCTCATTGCTACTGAATACTTCTATGGCTAAGTTCGTTTAAAAACAAACAACAGCCAGCTTTGTACCATACTCCCAGAACTTTTGGAATGGAGTAACTTTGTCAGGTGAAGAGCTAGCTGTCCAGAACCTGAATACGACATCAGTGATGCTTTATTGTGGATTATCACTGTTTGGAATTGTCTATCCCTTATTCTGCCATGTAGATATGGAAAATAATAGGGAGCAACAATGATTTTACAGGCTGTTATTGTATTTTGGACTATCGCGTTTTGGGATAGTAAGGATTTAGGGGAGTAAGCAAAATAGTGATGAGTTCTAGTATTGACTTTATTACCTATTCATTTTGGGTTGGTTGCTTCACATTTCAGTTTTCCTATTAGTAAGATGAGAATGATATCTTCCCTTCTGCCCAAAGGATATTTAATTAGTGCCTGTGATGTCACGGATCTAAAAATTATAACTATGGTCATTTATCAGGATTAAAAGAGCTTCACTGCAGTTGTAGAATTCTAATTAGTAATTCCAAAAAAAATTTCTTAGCATAGTTTGACGACATTCCTCTATAGAGCAGGGTGTGTGATTTGTATCATTGCTGTATGGTTTGCTGTTTGAAAAGACTACATGGTTTATATGGTTTATATGGTAACTTTTGCAAGTATTTGTGTCATCAAAAACATATATGTCCACTGTATAAGATGGGAATATAAGAAAATATTTATATAAATAATCAGAATTCTGTTTAGTATAGGATATTTTTATGATTAGTCCTCTTTCCTGATTTCTTCAAATATGTTAATATTATAAGGTAGTGATTACAATTGTTACTGTTTTGAAAGTTCTTGCTTGTTCACATATTTTTTATTGGCCTATGAATGATAATAGGGCTTAGTTCACGTAATTTTTCAGATGAAGACCGAGCTTCAGTCTTGCTAAAGCTGGAATTGGAAGTGTTTAAATTTTCCATCCTCCTCTTCAGTACACGCTCTGTATTATAAAATCAGTGCACAACTTTGTCCCATTAGGTCCAGCCATCAGCCAGCATAAATGGAGGTGTCTCAGTTTATACTACTAGGACTGCATTAATATGCCCAGCATGATGCTGACACAGAGAGAACCTTGGTATGCAGCTACAGCTTATCATAATTACATGTGGTTGGACATTCCCACTACCAACCAGAGCTCATCAGATGAATAGCCTTCTGAGCTTTCCGTTGGTTTTTCTGTTGGTATCCTCTCTGCAACCTTGGCATGCCCAGCTATAGTCTACATTTTAGAAGTATGACAGTGCAGTCTTTTTAGAAGAACTATAGAGGTTTAATGGACAGGCCTCTCAGCGAAGAAGCCGTAAGAAGACAGCAGAAATCCTGTCTGCATACGTTTATGCAAATAACTTAAATACCATTTACTGAAAAAGATCTTTAAATTTATCTACCTTTCTCTACAGACTATATGTGAAACTACATGCATTAGAAGTACTGTTCCACTGAGCATCTAAAATATAGGTAAGTTTAAGTGGGCTGAATCAGTCCTGGGAAGCAGTCAAATGCAGTTTTTCAGAAATACCTAGCATCCAAGTCCTACAAAAATTCATGTGATTTTTTATGTCCAGATACTTTTATAAACAATGTATGACTACTTAGCCACCTAACATTTTTAACATGGAATAGAAGGAAAGTTATTGCCAGTGAGGGCAAAGTGTTGGAGTATTTACTTGTGAAAGAAACCCAAAATCCTTAATAGCTTGAAGTTTTGTTCTTGAATTTTTTCTGTTTTCCAATTCACTTACACAATCTATTTTACTGAATAAAGAGAACTCCGGTTGTCTAAAAATATTTAATGTCATAATTTCAACCTAATACTTTTTTTCACCTGGGATTGTTTCAAAGAGTGTATACCTGGATCCTCACTTTTACATAGTCATTATTATATGAAAAGATTTTAAATATTGTATTTTGATCTTAAATGGTGTGATTACATTCAGAAGTTCAAGCCTCTGTTGTTAGGGGAAGTATTTACACGGTTTCCCTGCTGTTCTAACTTCACCTAACTGCTCTTTACAGCTACATATTTTTGGAGTAAGCTGTCAAAGAACTCTGTGAGAAGTTTTGATTTGGAGGAGAAATGATGTGCAAAATACATGCATAGCATACTCTACATATGTCCCACCAGAAAGTTACAGTATGCTTAGATGAGCTGAAATAAATAAACGTAACACAAGAAATCTAAATCCCAGAAAACCATTAATCGAACTTTGTCTGTCACTGTATGTGTGACTCGGTTTGCATGACTGTGTTTAAATATGCAAATACGAAGCCCGAGGAAAGAGCAGAAGATGTATGAGGCAACAGTGAAGAAGATTGCTCTGGGGAGTGATATAAGCAGGTTTGCATCCAGTAACAGACACCAGCTGCCTCTGGTACTGTGAAGGTAGAAAATGTGTGCCACCAGCCTAGTTTTCTGCAGACATGTGAATCTGAGCATTCTTGAAGGCCTGCATACCTGAATGAACTGGTCCTTGGATTTTTTTGTGTACATATGACCTGATCTGGTATTGTGTACTATACTGTATAGTATTATAAACTGACTTGTTTCAGTTGTTTGAAAACTTGAAAGTTAGACTAGAATAATGCAAATAATTAACATATTTAAATCACATCAGTTGAAAACATAATTTGTTTTGTGTTTTAAGCATGATATCAATAGAAAAATTCAATCCACTCCTATGACATGGATTTATTTTGAATTTTTAGGGTAATTTGCATTAGTGGTGGTATTGCATGTGCAATAAATATGACTTGCTTGGTTTCTAATGATGTTTGTAGTCCTCTGTGTGAGAATTGAACCTACCATCATTATTTGCCTATTATTATTGCACTGTGCAGAAAAAAAACAGTTTTGCATTAACCAATAAATAAAATGCATGTTTGTATTTAACAAGATTCTTGAAGGCAGTCCTAACCTCTGAAAATACCTCTTAGAAGTTGTATCAAGCAGGAAAGCTAGACAGATGGCAGAACACAGAACCTGTCATTCAGAACAGAGAACAGAATAAAATCCAAGAAATTCTCCATGGATGCTGCATACTGTAAAGGCACCATTAATTAAACTTGAAGAAAAATGCAATGTGAAAAACTGTGCTAAACAAGAGACTAAAGTGCCAAGTCTGCTACAAGGCATTATTGTAATTAACATAATTTTTATTGTAAATTGTTTTAGAGGGCAAAATAGTTTAGAAAAATGTTTATATCTTTCTACCTATAAAAACTGTCTATCATTGTAAGAGATATTGTAAACCTCGTCATTTTTGAAAACAATGTTATTTTAAAGGTTAATTATATTCATAAATACTTCACATGAACTAATTTATTACGCTGTTAATCCTAAAGACTCTTAAGGAAAATATCCCTGTTACACTCTGTTGTCTCTGGTACATAGATACACAGTTTTACCTGCATTCTAATGCTTTCTTACATTCCTAATACATAGCCTGAGTATTCTTAGCTCCATTACCATTTCCATAACAAGTGATGAGAATTTCTGGTATTGACGGGTGAAATTCATCATCATAACAATTATCTGAAGTCAATATGAAGTTTTTTTTAAGAGGAATTTGTTCCTTCCTAATGAAAGACATCACCTAATGTGAACCTCCTCAGTTCTTCAGGAAGGGAAATAATAGGCTTACATTCTTCAGTTTACTCAAATTTTTACATGAGAAGAAAAAAAAATAGAGTTGCTACTTTCTTATTGTTGTTGTATCACCTCAGACTTCCTTTATTCTAAACAGTTATAAATCTTTGAATTTATATCTACATGTTACCACTTTCACTGTGTTCTATAGAATATGTATGAAAAAAGGATATATATATACAAGAATAAAAATATATACCAGAGAATAAATTCAAACATTATATGAACAAAATAAAAAGTTGCAAGGATAATTTTTATCTTATACAAAATTAAAAAACAAACCCTTACAAAACTGAGATTAGCAACCAATATCTGTACGACTGTTGTTGCTGGTTTTTTCCAGCACAGTGTTCAGTTCTCCCCAATCCTATTTCTCCCTCTCTGATTGTTTCATGTAACAGTGGTGATTTAAGACAATTGTCTCAGAGAAAAATTTATTCTTATAATTTTCTCAGATATTTTTCTTTCTCCCTTCTTCTCATACACACAGTAACACTCACTAGGAAGGAAAATGGGGAATTTTCAACTACAATTTCTTCTTCCATCAAAATCAAAGCAGTTTTCTGCTTTTTTTTAGACTTCCTGGCTGACATTGTGTTGAAGTAGAATATTTCAGGTGAGATTTAATCTATGCAAGAAAAAAAGGGAAAATATGGAGCAAAAGTTCACTGGCTTCTCTTGCTGACACTATCTATTTTTGTCCAGGAGACTGGCAATTTGAAGGTGCTTTACAAGGTAAACCAAGTGGACAGTCTATGATCGGTACATGAGTCATGGAAAAATTTCCCCTATCACACATACCTCCCAGGGATCTTTTCGCTTGTTTTCATGAGTTGCCCGGAGTAGAGCTGCAAGCTGGAAGCTTTTAAAACAGGTTTTCTGGAAATACTCTATGCTGCTCTTGGGTCCAATGGCATTTAGCAAAGAATGACAGTACCTACAAATAAAGTATTTATTTAAGCATCTGTATGCTTTTTCTTTACAGAATCTGTGTCTGCTTGGGCTCAGTGCCAGAACGTTAAATCCATCATATAAAATACGCAGAACATTCCCTACACTGCAACGTCAAAATCTTCTATGGATGAATAGGCATCTCTTTTTTGCCTTGATCTGCTTGGAAGTTTTAGATTTAGTTCTTGCTACAGTTATCTGCAACTTTGACTTCTGGACTGGATTATTGCAATGCAGACTACATGGTCCTATTCTGAGCTTCCACACAAGAAACCACACCTGCTGCATAGTGTTGCTTTTTTGTCCTGGAAAAAGATCAAAGCAGAATGATACCATACTCTCACCTTTGTGCTGCTGAGAGAGATTGAGGATGTCAATAAAGATGCATAGGACTTGTTCTGTGTGGCTGTCCTGGATCTGCATGCTATCACAGCCCCTGAAACCTAATGAATTATCTGAGCTTGCAGTTTACAGATTTACATTCCTGGAGCATACTGAGCTTAGTGAAAGAAAAGTCTCCCACTGCCCTGATGCAATCGGTGGCTGACAAGGCAATAATGCACCTCTGGTGCTTTGAAAGAAAAGAAGTAGACTTTAAGAAGAATCAACTAATCGGTTCTTCTTTCAGGGCTCGTTTGGCAGCAGAGTCAAAACTATGTAAGGCTTTGAAGATGTTTTCTCTTCCTAGGCAGCCCTCAAAATTTTGAAATGAAAAATTTACAATAAATATGGAGTGTGGTAGTATGTTCTCAAATCTAAGGCAATTAGTATATATATTTAATTTCCAATAAAGCAAACAAAGTAAAAAAACCCCTCACTCTCTGCCAAAACCAGGAGCTGAGTTACAGAGGAGGAAAAGCTGTTAGGGTCAAGGGAAGAACTGACTCATGGATTGCCATTGAAATCAATGGCATAATTCCCGTCAGCTTGTGAAGTGCAAAATAAGATCTTCAGTTTCTAAAGTTAAAGTTTTCTGACACTCCTTAGCCTCAAAGAAAAGCTATGGGAAAGCAGATGGTGTCAATTTCCCTAATATCCAAAGAACCAGACTGATGTAGAGATGCAATATTTATTGCCCTGAGCCAGGAAGAGACATTCACTTCCAGTATGATTATTATAGTTATTTCATATGTGCAAAATGTAAGGCATATCAGAACGAAGACTAAACAATCCAGAACTCAGGCACAACACAAATATTGCTACATAGCCTTCTAATGCTGGCATGTTTCTTCTGGTACAGCATTGCCATGCCAGCATTTGAATTGGCTGTATTTTAGTTATGTTCAAATTTAGTAACAGCACAAATCTTTTTACAAGCCACACTTTAGCAAGAGAGCCACTTAGCCTTTAGATATTATCATGATCCCCAGAGAAAAATGCATGAAGTGATAATGTGCCCTGCACACTACGAAGAGAGTTGAAACACTTCTGACCTCGGTCCCCATCCTGATGCATAAAGTCCTCCTGGGCTCGGTCCCCATCCTGATGCACAAAGTGCCCAGAGAGGCGTGAAACACAGCCTTTTCTCTCTTTGCACTCACTGGTAATTTGGAGACAGAACTTGCCTCAAGCCTTTTGCAAAATACCGTTTTTATGTCAATTGTTAACCAGACAACATCTCAGGGAAAATTTGCAATGGCAGAAAGAAAGCACTTCCTGGAAAAACTTTTGAACTTGCTCAGAAGTTACTCCCATTCACTGTTACTAACTCCCACTGTCTAGCTGTCATAAATGTTTGGGGCCAAGTTAAAAATTAAAATAGGTATAAACAATATACTTATGCTGCAATACTGAGTAAACATAAATACTTACACAGTTGACGTGAAAAAAGTTTTATATTGGTGAGAAGGACTTTAGTATAAAAAAATAACGTGGCACTGTATGAAACAAAATAAAACAAAGCAAGACTTTTCTTCAATAAATTGAAGATAGCGAAGATATTTACTTCTAAGTCAAACAGGGTAGAAATTTTTTATGTTTGTGAAAATGACTATGAATTAGTAATACATTCTACACAACTGGTGCATAAGAAGCTCAGGTTTCTAACTCAGACTTGGGAAAACCTACCTTTGAGTAGGTTGATTATTAAAAAGAGAATTTGTTGCCTTATAGAAAAGTAGTCAATTAATAATTCTATCAAAGATAAAATTCCATCAAATATTCCTACAAGGCAGTACCACTACCAGCAAAATCTCTTTGGCATGCATTAAAGTACAGGAAACTTGAAAAAGCAGAAGACTATAAGCGTTTTCTCTTCTTACAAGGTTTTCACTGCAGCAAGTTGTACTACTTGTTAATGCTAAAAGGTAGTCTAAAGAAAACCTGTCAAAATAAAAAGACTGTAATATAAGCTACAGTAAATACTGCATAATAGATTCAGTTCCAGCCAATTTTAAGTAGTAACTATTTGACACATATTCTAGTGGCATATTGTAATGCATAGAAAGACTATATTATCACTAATAGTTGGAGAACCTGAATACAGGAGCAAATGAGCATGATCTTCAGGCAGGGAAAGTATTTGAGGTTGAATTGCAGTCCCTTGACTTTAAAAGGAACTATGCCCAGTAATCCCAACTGTAAACATACAAAGTTCCATATTGAAATTAATTTTATTTATTGCCCTCTTTTCATCCTATATGAAGAAACTGTGCTTGGGGCTAATTGTCAAAATGTCATGGCAAAACCCTATAAGATGCCTCAAATCCTCTTTTTCTCCTAGAAACAATTGCTTTGGAGCCTCTTGAAACCTGACTTTTTCCCTGAAGATGCAGCATTTAAAAATAGCATCTTGTCGTTGAACAGGATATTCAGAATATCATTGACAAAGTTAGATTGAAAGTAACACTTTTCTTAATAATCTTTCAGTTTTACGGTGCAGTGTTGATGTGGGCAGAGAAGAAATTAACAGACTGCAACTCTTTCTGGCACATCTTGAACAAATGCCATTGCTTATGTTCTGATCATTCACTTCACCTAAGTAACTAATAATGAAAAAAAGGTTTCAAAGACATCGCTAGTAGTATCATATGGCAAAGTGTGGGCATGATTTGTCAAGTAGAATTTGTATCAGAGAGGATAATACCTGGCACACAGCAAGTAAAGTTTGTTCTTCAGAGCCCAGATTGATGTTACATGGATATAATTTAATAAAAAGATAACCAGAATATTTCTCATAGAAATTGAGCCAGTGAAAAAGAAATTTAATTATGTCACTACCACAGACATCTGGCAATCATGGATAGACAGTAGCTGGATTTAGAAAAACAAAGAGGAATTATTACAGTTTAAAGAATCCTATGACCATAAATACTTTGCTAATGGAACGTATCCTGTTCATTGACTGCAATGAAGCAAAGATAGATAGAATATATGGAACATTTAATGTCAATCAAACATTAATTTTTGAAAGTTCTGCTGACAGACGGTGAACCCACTAACTTACATATTGCTCAGTAAGTGTGAGTACATGACTTGCTACAATTTCCTGAGGAGTCACCAGGCTTTGGCAAAAGGAGATTTTTCCCTTCTTCAGGGAAAATACGAGAAACTTTTGTACAATCCTTTTACAACAGTGCGGTTCAGTCAGATCAGCTAGAGTGAAGGATGAATCATCAACAGCAACATGGCTAGCCAGGGAACTTTGGTTTAAGGGGTTTTGATCTACAAGATATTTTGAAGACCTATTTCAGCCTTTAAATGAAACAAAACAATTTGCCAGCCTGTGGATCATATGAAGAGATGCTTACTGAGAACTGTACTGGACCATATGCTCCTTATTTTCTTCCTCAACTGCTTCATCACCATCCCTCTTCTGTTTCACATGATCTATGTTCAAAGTCCACAGCATCATTTTCACAGAATCTTGAGGCCAGATTGAGTAAGAATGAGGAATATTACATAAGTAGGATGGATTTCCCAGTTTTGGTAAAACGTACTGTGTACATAAATCCAATGGAAAGGGTTCCCCACTAACCTCACTGCATTGGGAATGTCTCCTTTTTAAGTTTGATAATAACCTCTTACAGAGAATAGATTTTAGTCTGAAATAAAAACTTTTACTGAGAGTGTCTGAGAGATTTGGATGGATCATAGACATTTGACATCTGTAACTTCTAATCTCAAAGGAAAAAAGAAGTTATAAGATGTTTGTAATTTTACTGTTTTAAAGTATAAAATCCAAGCATTTTTCAAAACGTGATGAGCTCAAATTCACATCAACACATTTCAGTCATCTGTAAGCTGTTATTAATAAAAAATGTGTTTCAAACCAAAATAATTTAGAAAGTTTTCTATAGTTTATATACTTGGAGTTGGTAATCAGGATACAACAGAAAACAGATGATTATCTACAAATATTTTCCTTAGGACTTCATCATAGAAGCAGTTTTTCACTAAAGGTTCAGAAATCCATGTCCTTTTATGAGGTTTGCATGAGCCTGCTATACTTCCCCACATAACTGTCTCTTGGCTAGAGCCTCAAGAATGAGATATGCTCCAGGTACTCCTTGGCACAATGAGATATGAACATACTCCTCTTTCCTCCAAGAAACTCTTCACCCATTCGCTCCTTGGTGTTCTGGCGGACTAGATCTTCTGAAATTATGCCACTGATCCTTAACAGGACTTTCAGGAACACCTAGTGATGATCTCATTTCAAGCAAAACTTGTTGATTTTCCATTTCAGTGCTGTTGGGTGAAGTACTAACAGAGTAAGATATGAGGCAAATCGGAAAATCTAAGTTAAAAATCTGATACACATTTGCAGCTGTCTTCAGTTACTAGAAGTTAATAAAAATATTGTGAGTTTGCGTTAAATAATAGCCACATGGAACTTCTGCAAGAACACCAAAATAATATATTCAGTTACTTCAGAATGAAAATATCTAAGCTTAACTGTACTTCCACCAATGCTTCCAAAAACATACAACATTCAAAGGCATTTTAAATGAAGAAGTTTCAGTACTGGATAGTGTCTTTGACAGTGATGAGTCTTTAGAAGTAGTGATTTCAGGGAAAAGAAAAGGTGGAGTTAACAGTGGCACTGGAAGACCAAACAGACAACAGGAGACATCTGAAGAATGGGAATTATTGCTTAGCTAATAGTCACCAAGTGCTGAAATTACTGACTTGAACAACAGGAAGTGAGCCTCTTGATGGTTTTGAAACAAAGTTTGAATATAAAAGAAGCTCACATTTAAGGATAGGAGCAAATTCTTCACTCAGTTGTACTGGTATAACCTCAAAGTTGCACAGAAATGTAATTATCTGTGATATACAGTATTGCAACAGACAGGCTAATAAAATCAAAGAAGAACACATGTCAAATGTTTAAAAATAAAGTATATAAATTTCAACACAAAATATGTGGGATGAGTTTCAGCTTAGGAGGCTATCGGAAGAGGAAAATAAGTCAGACTTTAAACTCTGTGTTTTATTACTTTATAGTGTTGGGATTTCATGAAGTGACAAAGAAGAAGGTAAAACATCATTCAGGACATCATTTACTGTAGTTCAGCCTGGTCATTACTAATAATTGATGTTTTAATTAATGTAAGTACATCACACATACTTTTCCATTCACTGAAAACTTACTATTTACAACAAATAAGCAATGAGGACTAAAATTTTTTGGAACCGTCTTATAAATGTCAAGTGTTTCATTTTAAATGATCTGTGATTAAAATCTTATTCCAGCTTAGTGAGGAACAGTTACATGCTTCTACATCAGAATTGCTTAAAAATGTATAAACCAAACAAGATTTTACCCTGAAAATAGATCATATAATCTTTTCTGGCTTTAGTAAGAAAATATTCATAGAAATACAACAGATATTTAAAAGGTGGGAAATAAAACTGAGAAATTTTAATTAAATAAAATAAACTAATATGTAAACTAAATTAAACAAAAAGACGTTTTAAATATGGTGCAGTCATTAAACAGCATTTTACCATGATTGCATCAGATGTTTTGCACAGGAAAAGAGTTATTTAGCATGTCAGTCTTTTCCAAGGTGTTAATGTCCTGCTATGCTGATCCTCTGTGTGTGTGTACAACTACTGATCTCTTTCAAAAGTTATTGTATTGTTCAGAAACTTGAGGACAATGAATTATTGCTTTTTAATTATTTTTCACAGAAAGCCTGCATTCTTTTTGCATCTAGGACTTCAGTTAAGATTAAGACTAAAATATCTAATCAGCTCAATATTGTCAAATTAATTTGTCTCAGTAGAAAATCATCAGGACTAGTCTGAAAGTGGAATCACCGTTGTTCAGGTTATTAGGTATCGTCTCGAGCTTCACAGCTTGTCTTGGACTAATTTGATACATGGACATGTAGCGTTATATAATGATGAAAAAAAATTTTTTTTTCTAGAAATGCAAGACTCACTGAAGTCATTGAGAGTGCGATTTATCTGATTAAATAGAGATTTGCATCTTAGCTAGTTACTGTATGCTTTTCTTTATAGTTAATGAAAGAAAACAGACAATTGCAATATGTGATTCATCTGAACTAAGATATCTACTTCAGATGCGATCAATCATATCCTAAAAATATCTACTTCTCTGTATTGACTATAAATAAATCCTAGTGTCAATACATCAAAGACTATCATCCAGACTCTCTGTGTCTGTAGATGAGAAGTTGAAGGCTTTTCACTAATTGCTAAGGCGTTGGAATAAGGCGTTTGTGCTTCTGAGCAGAAATTCCTTTGAATTCCTTATAATCTCTTTTTCTGTTGTTGCAATCATGGTTTGGATTTAAAAAAAAAAAAAAATCTAGCAAGTTGTTCACCTGTTTTAGAGTCAGTCAGTTTAGATTATGGTAGCATGAAATTTTAAAATCCTTTTTTTCCATTCCTCTTGTTTGTCTACACAATGTGTAAGTTTACCCTTTTAATTGTAACCTTTTTAATCATCTGCACTTTGAATGAAATTACTTACATGTATTTGAAAATCTGCTTTACTATTGTTACTGAGTACTTTACATCATATAAAAAATGGCAGGGAGCATTCAGATTGCTTACTGAAATGCCTTGAAAATAATCAATCAAATATTGCATTTGATTTTCCTTTTAAAATAAAGATATAACTTACTAGAAATTCTATAAATTCATTCCAATCTAAATATATATAATGTACAATACATGCATAAGTGCAATTCCTTTGATGTCATTTAATATAACACACTTCTTTTAAAGAAGACCATACTTTGTTTCAAATTAAATCACTCTTAAAAACCATTTGCCTTACATTCTGTAAATGCTTTAATAACATTCCTTAATTTGATATTGTAAAATAATATTGTAAAGTTGACACTGTTCAGTCTGGAGAAGAGAAGCCTCAGGGAAGATCTCATCAATGCATACAAATACCTGAAGGGAGCGTGCAAAGGGGTGAGAGCCAGACTCTTTTCAGTGGTGCTGAGAGGACCAGAGGCAATGGGCACCAACTGAAACACAGGAGATACCCTCTGAATATCAGAAAATACTTTTTTACTGTGAGGGTGACTAAGCCCCAGCACAGGTTTCCCAGAGAGGCTGTGGAATCTCCATCCTTGGAGATATTAAAAAAAGGTCCAGACGAGATCCTGCACAACCAGCTTTAGGTGTCCCTGCTTGAGCAGGGGAGTTGGACCAGATGACCTCTAGAGGTCCCTTCCAACCTCAACCATTCTGTGATTCTCTGATAGGTGAATCATGCTGGCCAAGAAACAGTGAATCAAAGGAAGACAAGATGGCAAAATCTAAAGTCTCTATTATTCTAAAATATTTTGTGGTCTATTTGGAAAATATGAAATGTGTTGTACAAATTCCTAGTGTTATCATGGTTGTGATTTATTTGTGTTTTTTTTTTAAACTATAATTGTATTTCGGAGTTGTCATGGAGAAAAATGTGAGTACATGGGTATGGAAAAGAAATAGGAAGAAGTAATAGTTAAACCCCAGATAACATGCCACCTAAATATAACCATGAGACAAAGGTCAAATTCAGACAGATCAGGGGGATCAAGGGATTAAAGAGTGAGTCAGCAAATCAGCACTGACCAGGATGACAACTGTTCTGTGTGTAACAGTAAAAGTTTTCTCTTCTTGATTTCTATTCATATTCTGCAGTAGTTCTATGAAAAGAACATTTATTATTATCAGTGGGAGTCCTGTATACAGGACAGCTGCAGAATATACGATTAAGAACTGCAGTGCAGAATGGAGAAAGGAATTTCATCCTTTATTAAGGACTACATTGCAGCATTTCTCATCCTTTAGAATAGACTTTCAAGTAAAATTGTTCTACTCTGTGTCCTGATTTCTTTCATTGTCGAATTTTTAACTGTGCATTCCATCTCGTCCTTTCTCTCTAGTTTTTATTTTTTCTCACTTTCACTCTGTGGATGCTAGACTTTTTTCTGTCTTCCATCACATCTGAAATTGCAGACCAATAAACAGTGGTCAAGCCCCTTTGTTATGCCTTGGAAAAACAATAACCTAAAACTCTTCAATTTCACTGATTCTCAGAAGTCTCATGCTTAAATTTTTTTACAGTTATATATATCATTTACTACTGTACTTGCTTGTCATTTTTTCTGCCTATGATACAGCCTTAAATAGATATGGCTATAAAAGCCACCTGCTATCTATACAGATGAAAATTTTAAAGACATTGTGGTGGAGTAGAACACTGTTGTGACAAGTTGCATGTATTGGACTGTTCAAATTAGAAGTGAAACAACATCTGCAACATCCCAGTCTGAAGCTGATTTCATATTGTCAGCTGAAGAAAAGACAAAAATCTCTCTCCCTTGTCATTTTCCTAAGGATTTGGTATAATTATAATTTGGAAATTACAACACAATATGGCACTACATAGCACAAGCAGTAGAGTTACAATGAAGACTGGACCCATGGAAGCAAAAGAATGAAAGAAAATGTTTAAATAGGGGACTCGGGTAAAAACTCCAAGCTACACAATTGCGTTATATTCATACGTGTTGCGAAGAGTGCAAAAGAAATTTAGATACTTAAGGAAATTTAAGTCTTGGAAAGAATGAGAGATGTATATTATAATAGTCTTATGAAATGGAATTTAGAGCAAATTTGAGACTAGTTGAGAATTTTGGAAGGTACTTAGAATCCTAGTAAACAGAGTTGTAATAATAAACTGACACCCAAAAATGACAGAAAGGCTGTTAAGAACTTGATTTAAATTTAGAGAAACAGATTTATATTTTCTAAGATACAGAATTATATCAAATCTTCATAATATATTTAGAAGAAAGAAACAAATAATTGTAAATTAGAAACAGATCTGGAAGCAAAACCAAACCTAAACAGACAGAATTAATATATCTCTAAGAAAAAAAAAGTCATTTTGCAAGTGCCCACAAAGGGGTGGAAGCATCAAAAAAGAACTAAAGTATAAACGTGCTGTGAAGAAGATCTTTCATGGAAAACTGCTGAAACTGTAGCTTCATCTAATGATGAGATTGTCTTAGACACAAGTAGAACCCTTATTATTCATAAAATGGATGCTAGTGGAAAATTTAATAATATGTCAGAAGTTATACTAAACTTTCAGAAGGAAAAATGTATTCTTTTGAGCATAAGTACAATTCAGGTGATGCAGCAAGCAACTTTATCTGTCTCAAAATGCTACAAGCCATTGTAGAATGAAAATATCAAAACACAATTAGGAAGTTTAGAGTTTATATTTCCCAGACAACTAGTCAGTAGGAATTAGTGAATAAATGACTGATCACAGTGAAGTGCTCTGAATGTGTAATTTTATATAAATACCTAAAATATATGTAATTTTCTAAAAATATGCATTTAAGTTGCAGAAAATAATATTTTACATTCAGTGTAGTTTCTGAGGAGAATGAACAGTGGACTTTCATCTGCCTTTTTTCTTTTTCTGTACCTTTGAAAGCAGAAGCAGATTTTAAGATATTTGAATGAAAAAACTTACAAAAAGGAACTTGGTTTTTTATTGTTGTTGTTGAACAGTCTTCTAATTACTATTTTTTCTGTAAATAAAAAAGAGTGTTTAAAATACCAGTATAGATGAAGGATTTTGGTTTGGTAAAATCTTCAGGAGTTTATGTTGTGTAATAATAATCAAATTACTTCTTTATGAAATGCAATATACTTTTAACAGAGTTAGAAAACATTAGACCTTATATCTGAAAAAAATAATAAAAAAGGTTTGCTGTTGATCTTGAAGAGTAGTGAATGATAAAGCTTTGTGTATGGACAGTTCTGGATAGATACAGGTTGCTGTACAGTGCTTTCAAAGTCCTCTGAGCCAACCTGGCATAATTCAGCTTCATTCCAGTAACCAAATAAATGATATTAGCATTAGCAACTCAATACATTTGAGGTCTTAGGCTTCAGCTGCTGCAGATTGTCAGATGTGCATCCTGCTGACACACCAAAGCAGCCAAATACAGGACAGACATGCTCAGAATGCAGCATTTTTACAAATCTAAGCTTAAGGTAACATTCTTTGCCTTTTAGCAAAGCCTGTCATCCTGAGTACAATGACAGTGTCATTAGTCTTTAGTACATTTATAGCACTACTTCTGGTGATTGCTGAAGACATTTTTGTCAAATACAGTTTATGTAATTCATTTTTGCTTATAGGCTTCATCAATGAGCAGCAGGCTGGTGCAAAGCATCTAAAAGTGATATATTTTTTATTCAAGTAACATTTTTCTTTTCACATCACTAACAATGCTTTAATAAGTCTTCAGAAGGATCTCACTGAATTAGGTAATATCAACTGAAAGTAAAACTGAGCAGATTAAATCAGAGAAGTTGTCTGAGGTTATAGAATAGATCAATAGCAGAGAAAATTAGAGCTCAGGAACTCTGAATTCAAATAAGCAATCCCTCGACCACATTGGAGGTGGTGTCTTTGCACTGTTAGAATGATCTTATGCAGTTTCCAAGAGTGGATGATGTTCTACAAATACATAAAAAAGACAGGTCCTCTAGTTAGAATGACTTCATTTCAAAGGTCAGACACAAGGACAGAAGGCAATTTCTCCACAGAAAAGCAAGGTTGTTGAATAATAATGTTGTGAATACAAAGCACTAGTTCTGTTATAATGACAGCTATGTCAGAGCAGTAGATGAGGCATGGAAAGGGTGCTATAGAGTCTGAACAGAAGAAGATTTAGCAGTTTCCAAAATGAAAGAAAGAAAAAGAATATGCTTTTCCAAGGTGATGCCAGGATCCACAGCAACATGGAAAGTTCAGTCTCTATGTGATGAGGTTCTATACAGCACGGACAGTAATATATGCATATCTGCCACATGCAAACTCCTGAAAGCACAAATCCTAGCTTTCAGAGTTGTAGCACATACAGAGACAGCAGCACCATGCACAAACAGTAGCACAATGCATTACAGTGGATTTGAAGTGTATGGTGTTGGTTAGGTCTTCTGTGCAGACTCTATGGGACCCATTTAAAGACCTCAGATCTGATCGTAGGCATGGATGGCAAAGTGATATTCATCTCTTCTGTCAGTTTGGTGTGCTCTCACACCCTCTTAAGCATGCAGAAGAAGGCACCTGCATATTTGCAAAGCGTTTTCTTCTTCATGATTTTCCTGCTGGGATGATTTCAGCAATTGATTTCAATGAATGCAACACATCCATTCTCACCCCATTATCTTCAGTAAGTAGTAACAATAATGTTGTCAAGCCTTTGCTATGAAACTACAGAATTCTTCTGACTTAGATATTGAGAAGGGTCATGTTAATAGCAAGCTCTGATGTCTTTAAAATTTTCTTTTAATTAATTATTAAAAAAGAAGTCAGTGAGCCTATATATGAAATTCTCATTGAGCTACATAGACATTGTTGGTTATTAGATTTTTTTTTCACTAAATGTAGAGCAGAAAGTCCGAATGCAGAGGGTGTAGTCACCCAGGACACTATCTACAAGCCAGAAAACAAATCCCCAATAGATTTTTGTGGACTCTAAGTGTTCAAGCAAAATTAATTAAGGTTGAGATGCATTAATTGATCATAGAAAGGCACACAAAATCACAAACACTTGGAAAAATACTTTCTCATACAGAATATATTACCTGTTAAATTCTGTATTTTACATTAAAATGGTAAATACTTCTTTTTAAGGCTTGTCAAGGCAAGCCAGAAGGCAGTTTTTAAAAGAAATTGACAGATAAATAGCTCTAAATCCAGAAACAATATATATTCAATTTTTTTTTTGCTTTTGCTACTGTGCTATTTCATTCATTATTTTCTCTATTTGACTTTCTGATTGTCTCTGATACATTTTTCTCTATTTAATTAAATGTTCTTTACCACGTAGCTTCTTCACTGCATACATCAAACTCAATTCTTCCTCAGTCCAGCCACAAAACACATATATTTTAATTTGGATTTAAGAAAAACAAGTAGCTGCTTCAGAATGTGTCAAAAAGCAAAGAGATTTTTTTCCCCTTGGATCAGTTCTAAAATGTATTCATCATTATGCATACTATAAATACAAAAGTGGAACCCAGCAGTAATAAGGACAGAATTAAATTGCAGGGTGCCATGTGTGGTTCCTTTTATAGCTGCATTCATATTGATTGCATGTAATTTTTATAAGAGACCTCTTTTAACCATATAGGTGAAGATGGCAATTAGGTGTCAAATGTTTTTCTTGATGTAGCTGTAAGATACTCAAAGTATGATAAGTTTTTATATAATTCTCTCCATTCTTTTACCCTTTTAACCTTCAGATTAAATACTAAACATTTGTGATTCATTCTCTTTTTTTCCCCCAAGAACTATAGCAGTTAAAAAGTGCATGTGAACTTGTTTTTTTCCCCCTAGTACTTTACAGCATACATAAAAATATGGACATGCGAAAGCTAGTTTTGAAAAAAAATTAAATTGTTGAGAATGATTGCTAAAAGATTTTATGTTTTTCCCTAAATGATGCATAACCAGCAGCACAACATTACTTTTCTAAGGTAAAATCATTAGAAAACTTCACACCTTGCTCATGATGAGGACAGAGCCGGAGCAGAATCACCTCTACTTGCATATGCTCTGTTTGTAGCTGAGCTTGCAAGCTTGACAGAGTCTGTATGACTTTTCATTGTCACTTCTGTTGACCAAGTCTATTTTCATAGTCAGCTCAAGCGCTGGTTCACATCCTAGACTCTCAAGATCCCACGTGTCATAACCCCACCTATGACCTACAGTGTTTTTCTGAGGCTATTTAGCTCATAAAGTGGAGCCACAAAAACATAATATCCGGAGTGAAGGATAATTTTTTAAGACATCCAGGTAATGTAAGCTTTTCTAGTTTTCTAGTTTAGCTGGAAGATTTTGTGTGTGTGTGTGTGTATGCTCTGCAAAACTTTTTATGGTTATTCTTTACATGCGCACTATGTAAACAACAAAAACATAGATTGAAAACAGATTAAAAACAGTACTGGAATAAATAAGTATTCCATACAAATACGGATGATAAAAAAAAAAAGAAAGAACTTAGCTCTTTGGAGGCCACTAGGAGATTTTTCTATCTGCCTAATTTATCTGGGAACCACCTGAATACTGCATCGTATCTGCTATAGAGCATCTTAAAGCATATGAAAGCATGTTTTGTTTCCTAATAGCACTCTGCTCTTGGAATGGTCTACAGGTCTTTCTAAAAAGATTTTTGCAAACATGTTAAGAAACGTTTGTTTTTCAGTGCCTCAGTCAAAAACACGAGTGTAAGTATGCATACATGTTACTCATAATTCAGTCCCTCTGGGTGTTTTAATCATTTATCTCAGGAAATAAAATAGACGCTGTTAGGAGTACCCTGAGCTAATGTTCTTTCTTTTTCCATAGGTTGAAGTGTATATTTTATGCATGGATATTCTGTAGATATAAGGGGGTTTTTATTTTTTTTTTTTTCACATTTCTTACAGTGATACATTTCCAAACCTACTGGAAACATAGTCCTTTAAGGGCCAACTGCTTTTTTTTCTGATATGCTTGGATATTTCATCACTGACGTCAGGATTGGATACCTGCCATACATATCCTCTCCATGGAATAGGTGAAAGGCCTGAATGCCTTCTTTACCTCGGTCTTTATTAGCAAGACAAGAGTTTGGGAATCCCAGATCTCAGAGACCGGGGAAAGGGTTGGAGCAAGGAGGATGTACTCTTGCTGGAAGAGGATCAAGTCAGGAAATACTTAAGCAAACCGTACACACATTAGCCCATTGGCCCTGCTGGGGTGCACCAACAGGTGCTCTAGGTGGCCCTACTTGAGCAGGGGGCCCAGATGATTTCCAGAGGTTTCTTCCATCCTCAACCATTCTGTGATCCCTCTATGTTACAGCTGCACTCTTCTAGTTGGCAGACTCAGTAGTTTATTTTCTTCAGCAAGAAACCTGTAGTTGATAGAGGTGGAAAGTGGAAAATATTGAACTATTCATCTGATTAAAAATAAAAGTTTAGTGATTTGTCCTGATGGAAAAGAACATATATTAAATGAAAAAAATATGCATTCTGAAAAAAAGCACTCTGTTCTTAACTGCTCTTTTTTTTTTTTCATAATAAAGTTGTGATGCACATTTATGTGCACTCAGAAAATTCTTTGGAATAATTTGGACACTCTTCCTACCTTTCTCATCCTCTTTTTGGAAAGCTGTTTTTCTGTTTGTCTGAACAAAGTTGAGTTCCGTCCCTAGTTACTGTTAACCAATTGCAGATGAGGTAATATGTAAACATCCATGATCTCATTCTGCCTTCTTACCTGCAATTTACAGTGCCGTGTAAAACTCTTCTGAGTGTGCACACCACGGTGTGAGGCCCTTTTGTCCTAAGTGTTTAACACCTGATATACAAAAGATACACTGTTGCACTTGGGGAAATCAGGTTGAATGATGCAATATTGCGTAACAAATGATACATGGTGGGGAGGGGGCAAGTAAAAAGGAAAATGAGTAAGAAATGTAATTGTGGGGAGGGCAGAACCAGTGAAGTGATGCAATAAGGTAAATAACATCCTATTTTCTCATTAAAATGAAAACCAAGCAGGGAGACTTCCCTGAAGATGAAATAGAGGCCTAGTGTCCAGTACTCTAAATGACAGGTATACCTGTAGTTTCGTAATAGTTTGCTTTGCAAAAAGGCTGTTGCTTTTTTCAGTAGGTGTGCCTTTACACATTGTGTTTCTCAGAGTCTGAGGTAAAGTACTGAGAAGCCTGTTGTTGGCAGCTGCAAGCAGAAAAGGGAAACAGTGGACCACATTCAGCACTGCAAAGCATGAAGTTATCTTGTTTGGTCACCCAATAATAGGAGAGCAAATAAACAAACAAAGTATTCAAAAACATGTGGTATTTGGTCAAATAAAAGCATTACCAAAGTGTTGTGAACCCTAACATATGTGTTAACATATTGTGTGTATTTTCCTGCTAGCAATTTTGTGCTAATGGTGCATCTATTCTGAACTGTGTGGTTTTTTTCTGTTTTACAGCACTTCAATAAAAGCTTGCTCAAGGCCCTTATGATGAGGAATGGGCAGTAAACAAGTACAGTCAACAGGTTAGCAGACAGAGAACTGAAAACCTGAACAAATTCTTAAATGTGGATGACAAGAATTTAAAAAATAAGTAAATAAATTAAAAAAACCTCAAAGTGGAAAGTAAAAAGATTGAAGACAACAACAAGACGTGGACACATACACAAACCAAATATCAAATAAATTAACAAACAGAGAATTCACCACAGACAAAAATAATTGTAGACTTCAGTACAACCCCAAAATGCCTGCATGTAGAAGTAAATTTCACATAACATTTCTGTGGGGCAAAATTTAGGGTTGCGTTCATAGCCCATGTTTAAAAGGTCAGAGACAGCATAGCTATCTTCTCTTCCTCCAACTTTATCGTTACGCTCTTGTTTCATGAGTTCCACGTTGGTTCTTCTAGCCTTGTGGTGAAGTGTAATACAAGGTGAAATAAACGCTTTTGTCTCTATATCTCCTGTTATTGCTTCTTCCCTTGAAGGGAATGGTCATAGAAATAAACTTTTTCAGGAGTTATTGGGGGAATCAAGACAGCAAAAAGCCACTCACAATTTTTGCTCATCTAGAATGTAAGAAGCATGCATTAAAGCACTAAAATTAGTGTAATTTCTGTTGACAAGTCAGCCAAATCCAGGTGAGGGCTTATAACTGTCCTCTAACTAGTCCTAGCATGTGGATCAAAGAATGTGTAGGTTTATGTAAAAATCTGCCCACTGCTCCTGAAAAACTCTACTTCAAGGCTCCCTGTTGCAGGAATTCCTTCTATTTCATTAAATTCTTTTTCTCCTAGAATTATAGTCAGCACTTCGTGGCCTGCAGAGTCCTTTTCTACATGAAGTCTATTGCCAGTTTTGATGATGGTGTGGCTTCTACTCCTCCACAACTCCACAATTTTCACCAGGTCATCCAATATGTCTTTTTTACCCTGTCATGCAGTGTCATGCAGTGTTTAGGTTTGTTTGCACAAACATCTTGACAGGGAAGGACAGGGAATGAGCTCCCATTCCTCCAAGCTACTGCTACAGAGCAAAGGCACTCTAAATCTCTCAACATATGTCGGAATAACATATCAGCTCATGCTCAATGCTAACTGTACAAAGCAGTAAAAAAGGATATTTTTTCTTCTTTTTTTCAAGGAACACATGCAAACTAATTCAAACACCTGATATTAAGAATGATTCAATGGATCCTTTTCTGCTTTTATGTCAAGAAATTTCTCAATGACAGGAAAAAATTACTGACATGGCATACCCACATCTGTTAAAACATGTAGAAGTTGAAATTCTCCTGAATTCACAGCCTTTGGTCTTTTATCAGGAACTTTCTCTGCATATTTTCTGGAATACTGTAACTGTCCTGAACATTTAGCACATCCTTGACTATGTGGCTTGGAAACTTTTCATAGCCTGAATTTGATCTCAGCAGTTGGCTATGACAGTAAAACTAAACTGGTTAAAGGGCTTTTGGCAACAATCAGGACACAGTGAAAGTGCATGTTAGATTTGGAAGTGCTTTGGAGTCCATTAATATAAATTCAGACACTATTTCAGTGGAAATAAAACCTGAAAAGGCTTTGGAAATTCTGTAGTTTGGAAAGTTGTACTGAACTCTTTTTTTCTGCTCAAAGATAGTCATCTCACTGTGGCCACTCTGCTTAACAAAGTCTGAACAATGGGCTGCTGGGGGCAGCAATGAATGTCTCATCAGACACCCAAATATCTCTCCAACATTTTCAGAAATGTTGAGTTTATACCGAGTTGAATTGAAGTTAGTTGTCTTGTGCTTAACTTCATTCTGGTACTGAGGCATGAAGCAGTATATCTGTAAAGCAGTGCAGTGAATATGCATGAGATTTTTAAGCTAGTGTTGGAATTGTGAATCTTTATATATTTTTTTTATTTAAAAGCTACTAAGTGTTCCTTAGACAAACTAGGAACTTTATCTGCTTGATGAGTGAGGTAAACAATGGATGACAAATCATAGAATCATAGAGTCATCCAGTTTGAAAAAGACCTTTAAGATCTTCAAGTCCAACCATTAACCTAACACTGCCAAGTCCACCACTAAACCATGTCCCAAGCACCCTGTCTACATGTCTTTTGAATATCTCCAGGGATGATGACTCAACAGCTTTCCTGGGAAGCATGTTCCAGTGCTTGAAAATCCTTCTGGTGAAGAAGTTTTTCCTAATTGCCAATCTAAACCTCCCCTGGTGCAACAGGAGGTCATGTCTTCTTGTCCTATCACTTGCTTCTTGGGAGAAGAGACTGACACCAACCTTGCTACAACACTGTTCTGGTTTCTGTTGGGATACAGTTAATTTTCCTCTCAGTAGCTGCTGTGTTTTGGATTTATTGCCAGAAGAATGTTGATAAAAGTGATGGTTTTGGTTGTTGCTATGACATCAAGGACTTTTTCCCAGTTTCTCAGAATCAACTAATAAGCAGGTGTGCAGGAGCTGGGAGGGAGCACAGCCAGACAGATAGCCAAGCTGGCCAACGGAAATATTCCATACCATAAAAGACCTGCTCAGTTTATGAATGGGGGTTGGCCAGGGGGCAAGGAGCTATCAGCTTGTCGGTTTTCTCTCTTGCTTCTGTGAGTTTCAAATCCTCTCTTGGTTGGGACTTCGAACCTTTTTTTTCGGGCTGCAAATCAGTTGTCGTGTGGTGAGAAAAACAGTAATGTATACAGTTTGTTTTGCATATTAATTATTATCATTGTTATTATAAATATTATTAGTAGTATTTGTATTTCCTTTGTTGCTTTATTAAACTGTCTTTATCTTAACCCGTGAGTTTTCCCTTTTGTCCCTTTCTCCTCCCTGTCCTGCTGGGGTGGAAGGGGAGAGGTGAGAGACCAGCTGCCTAGTGCTTAGCTGCCAGCTGTCGGGTTAAACTACCACAAACCTTCTTTCAGGTAGCTGTAGAGAGCCATAAGGTCTCCCCTCAGCCTCCACTTCTCCAGACTAAACAAGCCCAGTTCCTTCAGCCAGTCCTCATAAACTTGTGCTTGAGACCCTTCACCAACTTTGTTGCTCTTGTTGGGACATGCTCCAGCATCTCAACGTCTTTCTTGTATTGAGGGGCCCAAGACTGAACACAGATGCCGTCTCACCAGTGCTGAATACAGAAGGACAATCACTTCCCTAGTGCTGTTATCCATGCTATTTTTGATACAAACCAGGATGCTATTGGCCTTCTTAGCCACCTGGGCACACTGCTGGCTCATATTCAGCTGGCTGTCAACCATCAGTCCCAGGTTCTTTTTCACTGGGCAGCTTTCCAGCCACTCTTCCTCAAGCCTGTAGCATTGCATGTGGCTGTTCTGACCCAGGTGCAGGACCCAGCACTTGGCCTTTTCGGAACCTCATACAATTGACCTTGGCCCATCAATTCAGCCTGTCCAGATCCCTCTGTAGAGCCTTTCTACCCTCAAGCAGATCAACACTCCTGCCCAACTTGGTGTCATCTGCAAATTAATTTACTGAGGGTGCACTCACTCCTTTCTTCTAGATAATTGATAAAGTTATTAAACAGAACTGGCCCCGATACTGAGCCCTGGGGAACAGCATTTTTGACTGGCTACCAACTGGATTTAAGTCCATTCACCACAACCCTTTGGGCCTGGCCATCCAGCGAGGTTTTACCCAGCAAAGACTACACCCATCCAAGCCATGAGCAGCTAGTTTCTCCCGGATAATGATGGGGAAAATGGTGGCACAGCCTTAAATAATGTCCAGGTAAACAATGACCACAAACCTAGGTGAGAGTCTGAGGGCAGTAAAAACCATATAGGATAGTAACAAATAATTTTTCTACATATAGAGCCCTATGCTTTCTTGAGTCCCAGGATCATTCTATGAACCACAAAATCCCAGAAAACCTTGTTGCTTCTGAAATCTCATGGACCCTGAGCCTTCTCACAAGTCTTTCCAGCTGGTGCAAAATGGATTTGGTGTTTACAAAACCTCCAGTGCACCCAAAGTCTTCTTTTCCCCAGGGTGGCAACAGAAAACCTATGATTTCCAACATATGATTCCATAGATGTGGCAGTTCTATGATTCTAAAAAAGGAAAACTTGAGTGTTGAGGCTCTCAGAACCCCAGAGTTATCATACCTGTTTTGAAAATGAAACTGGGGTTTCCATTAGATCTGATTTTTCAGAACATTCATGTTCTTGGCTCCTTATTGTGGATGACAGGATTATCACGTCTTCAACTGTATAGTCTGCTGGCCCTGGATTTGTCTGCCTGAACTAGCTTGTGCTGGGGTTGCCACAGTATGACAGACCATGACATCGCAGGTTCTGTATCAAGAAACTCGCTTGCAGTAATATCCTGCACGTAATAAAAAACATAATAGCTAACATAAGAAAGCTGAAAGTGCTGACCCTCACCACCGTAGAGAGGAAGCAGATAACTTCCATTCTATGTGTAAGATTGTTTAAACAAAGTTAGTCATGTTTCAGCATTTTTTGTTACTATGAAAAGAGGTGCATATAAACAGATAATTCACATGGTAGTTTCATCCTCAGGTTAATCCCTCCTGATTTTCTGATGAAAGCTAAATAGGTCTTCATAAAGAGTTTAAAAGTTTTTTCCTGTTAATTATGATAATCCTACATAATGTTTTAACAAAAGATGCTGTTTTGCACAAAAATAATTGAATACAATTTAGTTTAATACAATGCCCATAGTAATGGCAGATTAGTATCAGAAGAATCTGATATCTCTGCACCAGGAACACCTACAGAAAATTTAGTCTAGCATACCATCTTCTTATCCCTAATTTAACACTCCTTTCAACTTAAAATTTCAGTAGAAACAGAATTAGATACCATGCTGGAAAGGCTTAACATTCCAGTCAGAATATAGTCTGAAATCTTAGAACAGATTTGTGAAACTTTCAAAGGCTCTACAACCTTGGGAGTTCTGTGATGGCAACCTTACAGTCAGGACCATGTGCCCTTCTGTCCCATAGTCATCAGTTTTTCAAGAGGCTACAAAAACCAAAGAAAACCTTGCTTTTATCTTGCATAAGAGGTTTCCAAATGGGCTTATTTTATCAATCCACCCCGAGGTGGAATGCTCTACAAAAAACGTACAGATGAGTAGGATGTCATGCTAAAAGTAGGTGAAGAAGCTAGATGCACATGCACAAGCTAGAAAGAATTTCAGAAAGGCAATCCCAGTCTAAAGGTTATATCACATCTGATTGTTTTGCTTACACTCTCAGTGAATTACACAGACCACCCTAGAACTCAGTTGCTGGTTTGACACAAGCAGTACATCAGAAGTTCTTCAAGGTACTTTTTCTAACTTCTCTTCTGAAAGCAACTTCAAAGTTACTGTTCTGCTTGTACTGATCTAGGAGTCTTCTCAAAGTGACTTTTTCCCCTCTTTGTTACTGGAAGCAAAATGTACTTTACTGAATCAAGCATATAATAATAAAACTATTCTTTCACATTATAGAACTTGCTTTAAAAAAGTGAACAAAGCAAAACAAATTAAGGGTAAGATTCCAGACCAGACTTGCCTGCTTGTCATTTGAAAGAGGTATTTAAGCTTATGACAAAGTAAAGGCAAGGCATGAATTCTATGTTCTGCCATTATTTAATTCGTATTTTGCAACTCCTGCTTGTCATGTTTAAAATTTTGGTGGTTGTTACTTCTTTTACCCATTTCTTCCTAATTCACTTACATAATTTCCATGTTTATATCAATGGTGTTTTCTTTCTCTAGACTTTCCATTTCTGAACTTCCTTGCTTTAGCTAATATAAACTTTCTTCTTCTTTTTGTCAATATTTGTGCTTTTTTGGGGAAAGAAATTATATTAATTTTGTTTTTTCCTATTCCTGCTGTAATCATTTCACAGATAGCAAGCCCACTGGATGGCATTTTTTGATCTGAACTTTGGCTTTTGCCACACTACAGAACAAAAATACAGAAATGGTTTCAATTTTTTATCTCAATATGTAAAATATATTTTATATATGTCTAAAGTCAGAAATTATCTTATTTATCTCTTTGAACAGATATGTTGCCCTTGCTAAGGATTTCTATATATTTTTACACAGTACAGTACAATCATTGGAAGACCAAGCATGTGTTTGGCAAAAAAAGAGTGAATTTCTCACATTGTTTCTCTTGTCCTAGTCTTATAAATGTATACACGTCTTAACCTGTAACCTTTCCTGCTACCTTTTTCCTGCCAGTCTAATCCACACATTACCTAAGTAATATTTTTCTATTATTTGGAAGATAGTAATTTATCAATAAAATATACTCAGCCTCCTCTTCTCCAGACTAAACAGCCCCAGCTCACTCAGTCGGTCCTCATAAGACTTGTGCTCTAGAGCCTTCACCAGCCTTGTTGCATTGCTCTGGACACGCTCCAGCAACTCAACGTCTTTCTTGTAGTGAGGGGCCCGAAACTCCACACAGTACTCCAGGTGCGGCCTCACCAGTGCCGAGTACAGGGGCACAATCACCTCCCCACTCCTGCTGGCCACACTATTCCTGATACAAGCCAGGATGCCATTGGCCTTCTTGGCCACCTGGGCACACTACTGGCTCATGTTCAGCTGGCTGTCAACAAACACCCCAAGGTCCTTTTCCACCGGGCAGCTTTCCAGCCTGTAGCGTTGCATGGGGTTGTTGTGACCAAGTTCAGGACCCAGCATTTGGCCTTGTCGAATCTAATGAAATGAAATCCTAGGGATTTCTTTTGTATATTTCTTTGTTATTTTTGTTGCAAAACATATCCGTAACATCTTAAAAAGCAACAAAGTGTTGTGGATATCTAGCAAGTGTTGCATGAGCCTCATTGATTTAAAATAACAGTTGCTTACTGAAGCGAAGAAAGATGTGACTTCTTCTATGCTACTCACCAACTATGAGTCAGAGAGACGGGAGAAGAATAAAAAGAGTTTTCGGGTGGAGAAAGGGGAAGAAAAGAGTGAAATGAACTTAGAAGAATCACCTGGAAATAAACTCTCCTTTACTTACTCTCAGAAAGATTCTTGGATAAAGATGAAAAGTGGGAAGTATACATTCCATTTTGCCTCTCCTACTTACCTAGCCATTATTAATATTAACAAGGCATGAATTGGAATGCATGAAGTAATTCAAACTTCTACTGATTTTAGAAAGAAGTGTGACTGTTCATGACTTTCAACTGAGCCCTTTGCACTTTCAGTGTTTAATATGTTAATTTTATTAAAATATTTTATTTTTATTTCATTAGCCTTTATTCAACATTACATTAATATGTTAATCTAAATAATTTTATGATTATATAGCATGTTTCATCCTTCCAATATTATCAAAGAAACTTTAATTTTCTGTTGACATGCACAAATAGCAATTCTAAATTGCTAATCTGACTCCAGTCAAAGGTGAATTTGACAAGAATTTTGAAGTACTTTGGGGATAAGATTTAAATTGGTTAAACTTCATACGGGAGGAAAATTTAATCTGTTGCATTAGCTTCTACCTTCAACTTTATTTTATGAGGAAATACACTGTAACATATAAGTCTTAAAAGTATTTCAATGAGCATTTTTATTCCAATTTTAACTTTTGGGATCTTCTACAAGTCTTTAGGATTGTAAGGGGATGCATTGAGAAGGGAAAAAACTGGATGAAATCTCAGGTTCACAGGCCATGTTTCTCATGATGGTCTTTACCAACTTGATATGTGCTGGAAGGACAACACAGCAGGGCTCAAGCAGTCTAGATTTCTAGAATGCATTGACAACAACATCCTGACACAGGTGATCGAGAAGCCAACTTGGAAATGTGCTCTCTGGATCTGATGCTTACATACAACAGCAAAGTTATCATGGTTGTGAAAGTCAGAGGCTGCCTTGGCTGCAGTGACCATGAAATAGTGGAGTTCAGAATCCCAAGAAAAGGAAACAGAGTAAAAAGCAGGACCATAACCCTGGATTTTAGGAGAGCAGACTTTAACCTTTTCAGAGATCTGACTGAAAGAATTACATGGGATATGTCCCTAGAGAGAAGAGGGGTGTAGAAGAGCTGACTAATATTAAAAAATTACCTTCTCCAAGCTCAAGAAGTGTTCATCCATCAAACAGGAAGTCACATAAAGGCACTAGGAAGCCTCCATGGATCAACAAGGAGCTCCTGACTTAACTAAGACATAAAAAGGAAGCGTACAAGAGGCAGGAGCAGGGACAGGAAGCCCAGGAAGAGTATGGAGTTGTTGTTTAATACATGAAGTTCTGTGTTCAGTCATGCAGTTAAAAGGTCAGAAAAGCCAAGACTGACCTGAGGTTGAATCTGGCAAGGGATGTGAAAGGCGATAAGAAGGGCTTCTGTAGGTACACCAACAGTAATAGAAAGACTAGGGAAAACATGGGTCTACTGTTGAACAGAGCAGGAGACCTGATGACAAAGGACACGGAATAAGTCGAGGTACTCAATGCCTTCTTTGCCTCGATCTTTGACAGTAAACTGGCCTTCAGGAATTCCAGATTCCTGAGAGCAGAGGGAAAGTCTGGAGTGAGAAAGACTCTCCATGAAGCAGGACCAAGTTAAGGAGCACTTAAGCAAACTGAATGTACAGAAGTCCATGCAGCCTGATGCGTGTTGAGGGAGCTGGCTGATGTAATTGCGATGCCACTCTTATCTTTGAAAAGTCATTGTGATGGAAAGTGGTTCCTGAAGACTGGAAGAAAGCAAATGGCACTCCTGTCTTCTAGAAAGCCAGGAAGGAGGACTTGCGGAACTATAGGCTTTTCAGCTTCTCCTCATTCCCTGAGAGGGCGATTGAGTAGCTAATTCTGGAAAATATTGCCGGACAAGAAAATGATTTGGAGTAGTCAGTATGGACTTATGCAGGGGAAATCATGCTTTGTACACCTAACAGCCTTCTACAATGAGATTAGTAGCTTGATAAGTGAGACAAGAACAGTGGGTGTTGTTTACCTTGACTTCAGTAAGGGTTTTGACAGTACCATCCACAACATTGTAATAGACAACCTGACAAGGTACAGGTTAGATAAGTGGACAGTGTGATGGATCAAAAAAAGGCTGGGGCCAGAGAGTTGTGGTCAGTGGAACAAAGTCCATTTGGAGGCCAGTCACCAGTGATGTACTGTGCTGGTGCCAATACTGTTCAACATCTTCATTAATGACCTGGATCCTGGGACAGAGTACACCCTTAGCAAGTTCACAGATGGTACAAAACTGGGAGGAATGACTGGTAGACCAAAAGGATTGTGTTGCCATTAAGAAGGACATGACAGGCTGGAGAACTGATCTGAGAGGAGTCCCATGAAGTTCAGCAAAGGAATATGCAAAGTCCTCCACCTGTGCAGGAATAACCCCAAGCACCAATGCACACTGGGAAACAAGCAACTGGAATGCATGACTTCAGAGAAAGACCTTGGTGTCCTGGTCACCAGGAGAATCTGACCATGAGCCAGCCATGTGCTCCTGTGGCAAAGCAGGTCAACAGCCTCCTGGGTTACATTAAGAAGACTATTGCCTTGGTGAGACACATCTGGACTGCTGGATCTAGTTCTGGATTCCCCGGTACAACAGAGATATGGACATGCTGGTGAAGGGTCACAAAGATGATTGAGGGGTTGGAGTATCTGTTGTACAAAGAGAGGCTGAGAAAGCTGAGACTATTCAGCCTGAAGATGGGAAGCAAAGCACAAGGAAACTTACCAGTGTTTGTAACTGACAGAAGGGAATAAACAAGGTGGAGACAGACTCCTCTCAGTTGTATCTGGTGAAAGGGCAAGAGACAATGGGCGCAAACTGAAATATAAGAAATTCCACCTGAACATGAGAAAACACATTTTTATTGTGAGACTGCTCAAACACTGCATCAGGTTGCCCAGAATGGCTGTACAGTTTTCAGCTGTTGAGACGTTCAAGATCTTACAGGATACAGTCCTTGACAACCTGCTCTAGCTGACACTACTTTAGCAAGGTGTTTGGACTAGATGATCTCAAGAGCTTCTTCCATCCTCAATCATTCTGTGATTCTGTAATTTTATCCAATGTATTCAATAATTAATTAAATAAATACTATTCACAACAGCAGCCTTTGGGAACCAAATTCACAGTGATTGTTCATTTTTTTTTCCTGCTTTACAGTTCATATCCAGCTCCCTTCAGTTGGCGGTGTCAGTTCATTTTAAATTTCAGTGAAGAATGCCTTCAGGTTCAGTTGCTGTTTAACAGTAATCTGCCTCTACAAATGGAATTGCAATGAAAGAAGTGCCCTCCCAAATAAGTCTGTCGTACAGATAGCACACAGAAGAGATTATTTTGTCTGTTATTATCTTTTTGAGGAAAAGGAGTGAATAGAAATATAGGATAATATGTTTCATTCATTAACTTTTTAGGAAACTAGCTACTTTTCAAACATTTAACATATCCAAATGCCTCTTAATTGTTTTTCAAAGGCTTTTGGTAAGTTTGTACACTGTCAGACAGAAAAGACATTCTACAGGAAGCATGTGTCCTGTGGAACCTGTCAGCCACTGAATAATTGTTATAAATAGATGAAGTACTTGCTATGTTTTTGTATAGCATTGGTAACCTAAGTTTTGAACGTTTCAGTGACGTAGGGAAGGAGTACAGATTATATATTAAAAGCCATGAAGTGAGAGAGAGTTTTTGGCAGGAGGGATAGATTATATGGCGCATGGTATATAGGAAACTGTCAAAGATATAAAAGAAACTGTGGACTCAAAGTTTAAGGCTCACACAAGAGCAGCAAAAATTCATAGAATCATAGAATGCTTTGGTTTGGAAGGGATCTTTAGAGGTCATCTAGTCCAACCCCTCTGCAGTAAGCAAGGACATATTTAACTAGATCAGGTTGCTCAGAGCCTCATCCAACTTGACCTTGAACGTTTCCAGGGATGGGTCCTCCCACTACCCCTCTGGGCTGCTCGTTCCAGTGTTTCACCAGCCTCATGGTAAAAAAAGTCTTCCTTATATCCAGTCTAAATCTACCCTCCCTTAGTTTAAAACCTTTACTGTTTGTACTGTCACAGCAGGCCTTGCTAAAAACATTTTTCCTGTCTCTCCTATAGACCCCCTTTAAGTACTGAAAGGTCACAATAGGTCTCCCCACAACCTTCTCTTCTCCAGCCTGAACAGCCCCAGATGTTCCTCAGCCTTTCCTTATAGGAGAGGTGTTCCAGCCCTCGGATCATTTTTGTGGCCCACTTCTGGACCCACTCCAACAGGTCCATGTCCTTCTTGTGTTGAGGACTCTAGAGCTGGATGCAGGACTCCAGGTGAAGTCTCACCAGAGAGGCAGAATCACCTCCCTTGACCTGCTGGCCATGCTTCTCTTGATGCAGCCCAGGATACTGTTGGCCTTCTGGGCTGTGAGCGCACATTGTTGGCTCATGTCCAGCTTTTCATCCACCAGTACCCCCAAGTCCTTCTCATCAGGGCTGCTCTCAACCCCCTCATCCCCCAGCCTTTATTGATAGCGGGGGTTGCCCTGACCCAGACGCAGGACCTTGCAGTCGGCCTTGTTGAAACTCATAAGGTCCACACAGGCCCACTTCTCAAACTTGTCCAGGTCCCTCTGGATCTCATCCTGTCCTTCTGGCATGTTGACTACACCACTCAGCTTGGTGTCTTCTGCAAACTTCCTGAGAGTGCACTCAATCTCACTGTCTAAGTCTCTGATGAAAATATTAAACAGCACTGGTCCCAGTAGGGACCCTTGAGAGACACAACGTGTCACTGGCACCCATTTGGACATTGAGCCGTTGACCATTAACCTCTGGCTGCAACCTTCCAACCAGTTGCTTATCCACTGAACAGTCCACCCATCAGATCCATGTGTCCCCAATTTAAAGAGAAGAATGTTGTGAGGGACCGTGTTGAAGGCTTTACAGAAGTCCGTATAGATGAAATCCATTGCTCTTCCCCAGTCCACTGAGGTACTCATTCCATGATAGAAAGCCATTAGGTTGATCAGGCAAGACTTGCCCTTGGTGAAGCCATGCTGTCTGTCTTGAAACATCTTTTCCTCCATGTGCGTTAGCACAGCTTTTAGGAGGATCTGTGGATCTAGGAGGCACAGAGGTGAGGCTGACAGGTCTGTAGTTCCCATCGTCCTCCTTTCTGCCCTTTTTAAAAATGGGGACAATGCTTCCCTTTTTCAGTCACTAGGGACTTTTCCTGACTGCTGTGACTTTTCAATTATGATGGAGGGTGGCTTGGCAACGACATCAGCCAATTCCCTCAGGACTCTGGGATGCATCTTATCAGGTCCCATGGACTTTTGTATGTTCAGGTTCCTCAGGTGGTCCCGAACCCGGTTTTCCCTTACAATGGGAAGGGCTTTACCCCTCTGGTCCCCATCTTACCATCCGTCGACTCAGGACAGGCAAGGAGAGAGATTGCCAGTGAAGACTGAGGCAAAGAAGTTTTTGAGTACCTCAGCGTTCTCTTCACCTGTTAACACTAGGCCACCATTTTTGTTCATCAGAGGAGTATGTTTTCTTTGATTTTCCTTTTCTGGCTGACATACCTGTAGAAGCTCTTCTTGTTATTCTTAGCTTCCCTTGCCAAGTTCAGCTCCAGCTGCACCTTGGCCTTCCTGACCCCATCCCTACACAACCAGGCAGCATCCCTATGCTCTTTCCAGGTTACCTGTCCCTGCTTCCACTGCCTGTGCAGTTCCTTCTTGCTCTTTAGTTTGACCAGCAGATATTGACTCAGCCATGCTGATCTCTTCCTTTCCTAGTTGTACATTAACCACACAAATCCTATGGTTTTCTTCCAATAATGAATCAGCAATTCCCCTACCACATTAACATTTATTTAATCACCCTCTAGTTTTCTTAAGTTACCCATTACTTTGAAGAATAATCTGGTAAATATATTTGAGTGGTATCCTTCACACTGTCTGATTTGTTTAGCTTCATGTTTTTTATACAATCTGACATTCATTGTTTGTTATTTAATACAGCCTACTTTTACAAGGCATGCCAGACTTTTTGTTTTAACCATTATTTCTCCTTTTTTCATATATGAAAATATCTCATACTTTTAAACACTATTAACTATTTCACTAATTTGCTTGTCACCTTTGTAATGTCTGCTTTCACTGTTGTGCAGATATTGTATTCATTATTAGATATTAGCAGTTTGTTACTATTACTATTACTAAGATAGTAATACGTTACCACCAATTTTATGTCTATTAAAACCTAATAACTTTTGACTTTGAAAAACTTGAAGATCTCTACATGTACTTAACTTTTTAATATATCTAGCACAGAATGGGGTTTTGTTTGGTTCGTTGGTTGTTTTAAATAGCCAGGACTTGAAACAGCATTTGCTGAAGTGATATATCTTGCTACTTGTTCATTAGTGGACTTTACTGTCTTGACATAGCGGATGGCATTACGCTCCATGTGGAACAGGCCAACAATCCACTAATGTATTCCCTCTGTGGTTAATTACTACACCTGAAAGTTTGAATCGATATCAAAAAGTCTGCTTTAAAACTAGAACATTTCAATATACCTCATTTTTTTTTCAAAGCAATTATTATCATACTTTGAACTCCCAGAGATCGCATCCATACTTGAGATTCATTGGAAGTCAATGGAAAGACTCCATTGATTTCAGCTGACCCACTGTGAGAGCAGCACAATGACTATTGAAAGAATAATTTTGACCCTGTTTGTCCATAAAAATCACAATTGACTGGAGTTAGTAATTATTTATTACTCAAGCTGAATACATTTACTTTTGTACATATATCCAGAATACAAATATAGTAGCACACACATATATACAAATATTTATATATGTAGTCCGATTCATCTGTCTTCCTTTCAATATTAAAAAAAAATTTTACTAGACTGACTTCTATTAGGAGCATTTGAATGTTACTGCCACTAGTTATAAGTTCATATACACAACAGTTCGTCCTTAAAACTTATATCCCAAATTAACTGTGTATACAATACCATGGAGTTGGTGCCATATAGTTAGTACATCAGGCTGTGGTTCTTGCTTAGTCTTAGTTGCTAAGGTCAAGGTTATCAGGCTTGAGATCAAAGCAGGTAAAAATGAAAGAGGAGTATTCTTTTTACGTGGGTTCCTTTGTTCAAATCTAGTGTTTTCATGCTGCTTGTCCCTCTTGATAAACAGGAAATCTCATCTGCACCCACTGCTGCTTATCTTGGTTTTCATTTTATTTTCATGTTTCTCACACATTGGTAAAGTCCCATTTTTAACAACAATTCACTTAAGGACTTTTTTATGCCAAACTCGTGGTGATTGATATTGGACAATTTTGCTATCAATGATGTTTCTTTTCTTAATTTAGCAAGGATTCCAAATGTGTCCCAAAGTGCAAGAATTTCATTCATTTCCTGTACTTTCTCTGTTGCAAAGCTGTTTGTTTTATGTTTTTATAAGTAATCGTTAATCAATATTAAAAAAAATATATTCGTAACATCAGGTAACTACAAAGCACTTGTCTGCACTGTATTCACAATTTGGGCTCACGGGCGCTTCATATGCCTATGCTATTTAAGTTTCATTATTTCCTAAGTAAATTGGTGTAGAGACTATATACATGAATAACCACTGCAGGGAAGGTAAAGCAGGGTGTGGCACAGAGCCTAAAAGTGAAATAGAAAAATAAATAAGCCATGAGTCACACAGTGCTATACTATGTGATGTTAAATATAGCACCCAACACTACGACACTTCGAAAGGACGTGGAGAAACACACAGCCAGAAGTTAGAATGTCAGTGTGACATTGGTTAGTTTTACATTTGCAAATAAATTCAGTGCTTACAGATAGAAGCTGTAACCTGCTTTTATTTCAGAGTGTCACTGGCACAGTCTAGCCCTGAATTGCACAGTTACTGCAGAAGACCTAAGCACACATACTTTTCTTAGTTTTTAAAAAAACAGTTTGACTGTTTTTTTTGCTTTGTCCATTTTCATAGTAATCCACCACCAGTAAATAAATATGTTATCATCTCCTCAGAGCAATTTAGCACACTTCATAATGCATATGAAAAATGATCTGTATAGGTTTATATTCAGATCCTTAGCCTGAAGTCACACAAAGATGGCAACTAACCTTCCGATTCTTTTGGTCCTACATTTTTTCCTTGTATCAGTAGTGCTCCCATACCACTACACACCAGTGCTCCCTTAGCATGAGAACATGTCAAGGTTGAACATGAAGAACTAAATACTTACTTTGTTTTTTATACTTCAAGTCATTCTGCTATTCTCAGGTAGTCTGCTGACCTTGCAAAAAACAAATGCCCGCTGAGGCAGAGGAGTCATTCGTGTAGTCTTCGTACCACTCAACACTCATAACAATTTAGGTATCTGTCTTATTTCTTATTACTTGTATATAAGTAATTGCATATAAGGATCATATGTCTTATATTAAATACTCTAGAATACCAATACTCTACAGAATGTGTATAATAAAAATTTCCTAATGAGATTTGTTACCTCTTCATTTATTTTTGTTGTACTGTTTCCTGAACATCCATTCTTGGCCATTCTTTGAGACAGGATTTTGTAATAAATAAATCGTTGGTCTGTCTCAGTGTAGATATTTTTTACGTTCCTTAGATTGTCGGCATTTTATTGCATACCTTTATAATTTAGCAGTCTTCACATCCTATTACACGGGTACCAAATAATTGCAGAACTTCTATCCATGTCAAGAAACTTAAAAAAATAAATTATTTTGAAATAAGTAATGGCTACATAGTTTGTTTTTTCTACAAGAAGTGCTACTAAGGTAACCTTCTGATAAGTGCCTTTCTCCGTTCTTTTATGCTAACATATTACACAAAGTTAAACTCTTTGTCAGTTAGCAGGGTGGTAATAAGAATGAAAAAACTGTAAACTGAAGTTGAAATTTGTGAATAAGGCAGATGTTTTCTCCAATTTTTGCCCGACTAAGTTATTTTTATTAATTAAATGTGGAATGTTTGCATTTTTTCTTAAAAATGCTGTGTAAGCATTGTGTATGTAATTTTCTTTGAGGCTGCCTACTAAAAACATTTATCAGTGACTTTATTGTTAGTAGTCAAAATGTATTGCTCCATTGCTGTAACACAAAGTGAGATATGACATTATTACTTCACCAAATGAATTAATTTATTAAATATTAATGATGAAAAAGCTATTCAAGTGATGTTACATAGACAGCTTCAGCATTGCTAGTATGTTATTACCCCATTTATCAGCAGCTATGCATAAGATGTACGAAGCAATATAACTGGTAGATGAGGTATGTTCATACTTTAGGTTGTTAATCTAGTTAATGGAATAACAAATACGTAGCTGGGTCTGTTAGATGTGTGAATTAACAATATGCAGCTATGTTGAAATATTTAAGCTTTAATGGACAAGATAATTACACTTTTGATCTCAGATAAAGAACGGAGGATGAATAAAAAATTTTGGAACTATAATTATGCCAGATTTTTTTTGCTGTCCAAGACACTGCATTGACAAAAGCTCTACACTGAAACAAATATGCTTATTTTTAGATAAATATTTTGTAAGGTTGTATTAAATATAATTAAATCTTCAAAATAATTTATGACTCTTTGCATACAGAATTTTACTTAACCCTCTTTGAATTTTCTTCTTTTTCTTCTGTTTGTTACCATTTACTGCAATGCATCAATATGAATTGTCATCTTCCATCCGTTCCCCCGAAGTAAATGTAATAAGATGTCAATCTTCTGAGCTGAAACTTTACTTAAATGTCAATTTTGGAAGTTAGAATTTGTTTTTCTAACTTTAGTATGTCATGTTTTTTGACCTAAAACTTGGAAGCTGGAGGTTTAAATTCCACTGTGTTTTTTATTCATTGTATTTCTTGTACTATTCCCTAAATACTGCTCCTTTCTTTTCCTTTACCAGTACTGTTTTAAAAGTGATATATTTATGAAACTATGATTTATAAATGAACAGCTTGTATTAAATAAACAAGCTAATTATTTTATTTGTTCTTTTAATAATATAAACCACAGGCAGTCAACTCTATTATGTGGAAAGTCTGATGTTTAAATTTCAGATTGCGACTATCCTTTTGAAAGCTCCTGTAAAACTTTAATTACTTTGAGCAAATAAACTATTCAAAAGGAATATAAAAATAATTGCTGTAAATATTTTAAGGGTCATTTTTCATTCTACATATTCCAACTAATTAGTTCTGCTTATCCTATTTTCTACTGGAATATTGCATGTACTTATGATGTGTTTATTAAAAAGGTATCTGCATTCTGCAGTGCAATAAGCCTAATCACAAGATGTAGGTATGCATTTGTCAAAGCACTGTTTTGTTTTCTAAACTAAGTTGTCTATAGTTTTAGATTCTTTTACTTTAATTGAATATTATTTGTGCTTCAATGTCACTCTAATATTCTTCTATAGTACTAGTAATAGACTTGCTAACATTTTTCGAAATAGATACACTAAACTCTCCTGCACTCTTACTTCTGGGGTAGTATCAACAAGCGTGAAATAGAGTGGTAGTACCAACATGGATTTAAATGTTTTAGTAGGGGTGTTATTTCTAAAAGGAACAGCTAATGTAGTGCAGGAAAATTGCAGTGGTGGAATTTTGCTTCAATTCCACAATTTTTTTGAAAATTTTCACAGGAAGTGAACACAACGCTTAATATTGACAAGATTAATTCTGAATTCATCCAATTTACTCGATCTTATAAATCATACTCTCTGTTCCATATCATATCAAACCTACTAATATTTTCAACCCACATGGAGAAATGAGTGTGTGGAGAACCCCTGAAATGCCATGCAACCTACACACAAATAGATATTTCAAGAAAACCTTTGATTAAACAGTTTTTTTCACTTGGATTTGAAATAAGGCCTGTGGCAGGAGTTGTGGTGGTGTCAGCCTGTTGATTTTTGTTGCCAGAAGAAGTTGTGCTGAAGGATTGTATTCTACTTTGAACAGTTACTGAATAAAGTGCATAAACACCTTTGAAATTCATCTTAGCTCTCTCTATTCTAGGAGACTACTTCTAGGACCAGCTTGCAGACTCCAGCTCTCTCTCGTTCTCTGTTTCTCTTTCTTTCACAATTTCTTGGATTCTTTGCCATACTCTGTATGATCTTATCAGTTTTTTCCCACTACCATTGTTCCTTAGTCTGGTAATAATCATAAACTTTTACAAGAAATTTTGTTAATGTTATCGTTTGGCTGTGGCCAGCAACAAAAGGGTCATGCGGCCGCCCTGCCGTCCCTCCCCGAACTGGGGTGCGGAGGAGAATGGAAAGAAACAGGCAAAAACTGGTGGGTTGGGATAAGGGCAGTTTAACAGAACAGCAAGTGAAGCGAACAGTAACAACAAAGATACAGATGAGGAGAATACAAAAAACAAAACAGAATGCAGAGAGCAATTCTCACTGCCCGCACCCGCTGCGCACTCCCAAGCCGCAACTGCCTTCCCGCCCCCCAGCTCCCCTCAGCCAGAACCCGGCATGATGGCACATAGTATGAAATACCCTGTTCTGTTTGGCCAGGTTGGGTCAGCCGGCCCGGCTGTGTCCCCTCCTGGCTCCTGGTGAAAATTAACCCTGTCCTGGCCAAACCCAGGACAGTTAAGATTTGTTAGAGTCAAGAAACTGTAGGACTTAGTTCTTCTCTGTCCCCTGTGAATATTGTGATGAAAGTGTTACATAAAGTCTAATTCTTGATCTTTATTTTGAACACAAGGAGACATTTCCAATATGTTTTGTGGATAAATAGGCCCCTTTGCTATATAAGACGTGACTTCAACATGTCTTCTGTGACTGTTCTGCTGGCACCTGCTGTGAAGATCATAACTGGTATTAGAGTCATATAGGGAACAATTTACCTAGACTTACAAAGATAGTCTCAGTCTTAAGTGTGTGAATCAGATGATCTTTAGATACCTGACAAATTTTCCTATGGAAGAGATTAAATTATGGAAGAGAAAATTTTCCTAGTGTTTTACGTTCTGCTTGAAGTCCACTATTGGACCTTAAATGTCATGTCAATTTATATCTAGCTCTGTGGGATTTCCAGTCCCAGTCACTGCAATGCATTTCCAAAAGAATTCACTGTTACAGAGTCACAGAATGATTGAGGCTGGAAGGGATCTCTGGAGGTTATCTGGTCCAACTCTGTTGCTCACACAAGGATATCTAGAACCAGTTGCCCAGGACCACGTCTAGATGGTTTTTTCATATCTGCAAGGACACAGACCCCACAACCCTCCTGGTGTTGCGAATGAGTAGTTAGGTCGCTTAAATAATCACTGAAAAGTTTTACAAGAAAAGATTTTACTGAAAATTTTGAATATGTCATTTTACAGAGTTCATTAGCAAGGTTCACTCTACTTATTACATGAATGAAATACAAAATCAAGGGAGTCTTTGAGGTAAAATGATCTATACAGAGATAAAAGAAAAGTGTAAGAGGTTGAGTAAAATGTTTGGAATGGATCCCCTTGCTTTCCAAACTCCTTCTCAGAGAGGAGCCCAAATGCGGCTGGAACCAGACCTGGCCTTAGACCAAAACAGTTTACTTCAAAGGGATATGTTTAGCAGCAATTCGTGGTGTGTTCACAGTTTAGTGAGAGAGTGAATCACAGAAATTTAGCAGCAATTAATCACTGGTTAACTTAGCACCTACAGAGTGATTAAAAAAAAGAATTTACTATTACAATCACAGTAAGAAGGTATTATGCTTTGATTTGATTCACACACACACACAATCATTCACTATGCATAGTTAAAGGTACCTATTAAAAATTCCCCTCGAGTTCAGTGAAATACTTCAAATCTTTTTCTCAGCGATCAAAGGTTGAGTCTCAAGGAGATCAGCCCAGATAATGCCAACAGAGTTTGAAGTACTCTGAGAAGTGTCCCACTCAGAGGGAGTTACTGGGCGCAGCCTGCTGCAGACCAGAAAAGCCCAAAGGGCCTTCCTTGCTACCACTGTTTATAGAGTTTCAAGACGATTGACTTCAGGCATCAGTGATTTTCCATCCTGCTCACAATCCGCATGATGCAATCCTGATATTTAGACAGCAACTACAGAATTCCAGTACTACCCAGAATGTACAGTTCTGACATTTATCAGACTGGTGCAACTCCAGGCATCGGGAGTTGTAGATGAGGTCAGGAGGTGCCTCATAGGCCCAGCTCACTGCTCTTGTACAAAGACAAGAAAAATGCCAAGTCATCCCTATTCAATGCTCTCCTTCAAAGGCAAGACAAATGGCCAGTCACACCAGCTAACTATGCTTGCAGTGTAAGCAACAACACAATGTTTGCTGTTTTTGAGATAAATGGCTGGTCATGCCTGGTCTTTATGAGCAAGGATGCTAGTTCCAGGATTGCCAGATGTGAGGGGGGGG
>Ga0065711_1028219_pt1 | contig 42862 bp, 28 predicted proteins | sample Hoacrofraction12_FD_59098 | JGI IMG/M metagenome (GOLD analysis project Ga0065711, IMG submission 59098) | Hoatzin crop microbial communities from Cojedes, Venezuela - Epithelial fraction 12 v2 (version 2) | ecosystem: Host-associated > Birds > Digestive system > Esophagus > Crop | place... | reverse complement strand
ATATAAACTGCACGGAAAGGGTATGGGGTATGCACGTTCGGCGGAATTATCCCCCGTGCATCCGACGTCGCAATAAAGAATGCCTGCCTTTTAACACTACATTGGTGTTATTTGGAGGTTGGTGTTGGTGTTGGTTGGAGGTTTTATTCCCGGATTTTCGGTGACACACGGATGGTTCAGCATTTGAAAGCGGGTCTCCCAGTGCTCATAAAAATTCTGTCATCAGCCTCTTTCCTGACAGGCATTTTTAACATAATTAATAGTAGAAAAGAATTTCACAGTCATCTCAGATCTAGATGTGTTAAAAATCGGGATCACTGTAAAAAGGTACGATGGCAAAAACCAGTTCAAGATCACTTTCGTGGGCTGTTTGAGTCCTAGGAAAGAAAAGGGAACAAAGTAACATCCTCATTTGACCAACACTTCCTTTCCATTTCTGATCCCCGGTCACTCTATCATTTCAGGGAGCTATCAGTGTGGCATCTCTTGGGTCTTAAAGGCTGAACCATGCTGTGCTGAGGATCATGGTGTTTTGGGGTAATCTCCATATGACACTTAGGCTTAACCCTCAGGCAGGTGCTTAAGCTTTCCTGCTGTTAGTGGGTCTTCCCTCCTTTCTTCCCACTCCTTGCCCCACTGTTGCAGGCCAGTAACCCTGCAGTGAGACCTTGGACCTCAAGACTAGGTGGCCACAGGCATGTTTTGGGACAAGAATGACCCCATTTTCCCCAGACTGCCACAGCAGCCCTACGAGGAACAGAAAGGGCTCTGCAAGTGTTTGATGTGTGCCTTTACACAGACTGGTGTTCCCAGCCATGCTGCTGCTCTTCTCTGGAAAATCTTTCAGGGCATTCTCAAGAAAGGAGGATTTATTATTCTGATCTTACTTGATGTGTAACAATGCACAAAAGCCATGTTATGTGGCCAACGAACCTACTGGGCTCACCCAAGCAGTAGCCTGGGATATACCCTAGTGTGCTGAGACGGCGGGAACTTTCCCTCCTCACATCTCCAGTCTAAATGCTGACAGCAATGTATCTATGATACACACAAAATCTGAAGATAAAATAAGGGATGTACTTCACAGAACATATTGTTTAAAGGTGGGACGCCTCAGCACAAGAATTTTACATGCCAAAATATTATGTGGTTCAGAAATGATCAGACGTGTTCAAGGAATAAAAGTCTATCTAGGGCTGTCATGCACAGCAATACTGCATGTAGTACTGGAAATCCGTGGGCATCAGATGGCTGGAGGCTAGGAAAGCATCTTGGAGAAACTTTGCTACATTTGCTCTGTTCTGCAGGTATTTGCTGTTAGCCACTGTCAGAGAAGGATTCCCAGCTGAAAAACCTGTAATCTGATGCAGCCATTCTCATATATTCTAGCTGATAGTCGTATTTACCGGTTATTCAACTTGCAAGTTAGAGCAATTCTAGTACACTTAAGGCTTGTTTAGAAGTCTTCATTCTTTGGGTTGTCTTAAAGAGTTGGGTAAAACCGTTTGTAAATGCTTAAGGTTCTCTCTGCTCATTGAACTTAGAAAAGGGCTGGAGGTGGGCCCTTTTCTTTTTCTTTTCTTTGACTGTGAAAGACCCTAAAATGTGAAACTTCCTAGATGGTAGATGATACACAAATAATATCTTTGATTTTCTGTTCTAACAAATTTAACACTTTTTGCTGTAACAGAAATTAGGAATGTTCAGTAGTAACAGTGAGGATTTCAGTTTATAAAGGGGAGACCTCTGGATAAACTGAGAAGTCTAGCACAGAAGTAAAATTTTTGCACCTAAGTGTACACCAACTATATGCAGGTGCACAGCGTGTTAAAGGATACCAGCTATTGCTAAAGTGTTTATACTGAAGCCCAAGGTACACAGTCCTTGAATGTTCATTTGTTAATACTTTGAACAAGTTAGACTTCAAGCTAAAGCTTTGCAGTGGGTCTTCGCTCATTTTCTCTATTTTTGTCCTACGCTGCAGCTCAGTGTAGCTAGACCCCCTGCGAGACCAACTCTGTCTCTCACAGTATAGACATAGCCCGAGTGCCTCGCTGGGTAAAAGAGCATTAAAAGGATCCTAGATCCCAGGACAGTGAGGTTACGGAGGCTAATTAACAGTTTAGGAATGTCTTCACACTCAGTGGGTTTTGGTTTATTGGTTTCTCAGCTCATGAGAAGATGTTTCTCATTTGTTCCATGCTGAGGGAAGATTGCTCCTGAGGCAAAGATAACTTATTTCTGGAAGCCTGAAATCATTATGTTCCAAAAGCTGTATGTACAGGCTGCTCCCCAGTGCCGAGTAACATGCTATCATGGGAAGGATGTCCTCTTCGCCTCTAGTCCCAGCAGGCAGAGGTTCCGGGCCCTGTGAAAGTGTAGGAAAAACAATAATATTTGGGTACAGTAGCCCAGTAGCAGGCCTGGGATTCACAAGTCAGCATTTTCTTGCTTCCTTTTGTTCCCCCAGATTATTCTGTGTTTTGGGCTTCTTCCTCCCCTGTGCTAGAGAAGGAAGATGCTCTGATGATTTATGTGGTGCGGTGTCAGAGCAATAGAAGTTCTGAGAACGCAAATTACCCTCACTCTGTGAGTTATGCTGTGGGGTTGCGCACACAGCAGAGTGATGGGACTTGCCACCCTTTGTTTTTCTCTTGAGTAGGCAAGGAGCACAGCCAGCCATGTTTATGAGTAGCAGCCCCTATTAAAGGACCATGAACAGAATTGGGCTGTGAACTTGAGGAGGGCACATCAGTGCAAGCACACTTAGGACGGGGATGATTACATCAGACCAGAAGTGGCATGTATGACTGCTGTGTACAATGGTGCAAAACATGTACTTTACCATGCCACCTGCTTCTGCAAGGCTTTCAAGAGAAAACACAATCACAAAAAGCGGAGCTGGCTGCCCTCTGACATAGAAAAGTGAGCGCGTGTCACTGCCTGTTTAGCACTGTGTGTGTTCAACTACTCAGCAGGCTCAGTCCCCATTTCACTCCTGGGCTCAAGCCCTCTCATTGATGGTGTTGCACACATGTGATGTAGATCCCGGGCTTCCCTCTGAAAAGGTAGCTGTTGTGAGCACAGTTCGGTCCAAGCTGGCTGACTGTCTGGACTGGGTTGTACTGCACTGCGTACACATGAGAGTCCTTCAGTTTTATGCCAACAGGACTTGCATGATCAATCAATGTACATGCCTAGCAGCATGGCATTGTCATGGTGATCTACAAAAAGGGCCTTCTCACTAAAGAAAAGGAATGACCGCCCCAGAACAAGTACAGTTAAAAAACCGAAGCAATTACTTGTTAAGTCCTGGGGATACATCACAATATACAGTGTGGATGAAACAATTCCACACGAAGAAGTACTTAGTCTACACCAGTTAGAGACTGATTTTGGGTTCAAGTCCTAGCCTCATTTGTAAAGGCAGTATGAACAGGTCCAGTTTAAGGCAGAAGAAAGGGAAGCAATCAAAGCAGCTTCTTCCCTAGACCAGCAAGTTTCTAACACACCTCTACTTTGTTAATCCATTTCTGCTCCTTGAGAAGAGTGTAATCCTCTGGCATGTATCTGTTGTGACTTCTTTCAGAGCAATGAAGCATAGCAGAAAAGTGCTGGGCTCAGCACTGAGAGAACTAAGCACCCTGTGGTACACACACAAATTCTTCAAGGGAGCCATATAGCAGAAACAGATGAGACAGAAGCTGGGAATCAGGAGGTGGAAGAATTGACTTTTTAGGCACGATATGAATGCAATTTAATATGACCCACACCTACTCCCTGATCACTCACTTTATCCAGTTGAAGGGTTCATGGAGTCAGATTAGTTCCTGTGATGACTTCTGTTGTTACAATTGAATCTATCACATACCTAGGCCCCTTGGCAGCACTAACAGGAGGCAGTCCTGACATACAACTGCCTACAAGCAAGAAATGTGGGTAATTTCTCTTCGGTCTATCATATTTTTCTTGTCTGGTGACAACTTGTTTTGATGCCTTTCCCTCACAAAGCACAGAAGATAAATCAGAAATCCCTGCCTATAGTGAATCTTTGCTGATTCAGAAAACCTCAAAAGAACAAAAAGCTGGGTTTTATTATTGCTCTTCTTTCTGGTTCCAGCTCATACAGGCCTTCTGTACCACCTGCCCTATCCAGCGGAGTGGGAGGACATCAGACTGCTCATACCTTCAGTTATGAACAGGAACATGCTTTGTTTCTTTGAGGATTTTGGAAGCAGTTCACACCAGAGGGCCAAATGGTGGACTGGAGAATTCTGCAAAATGCAGACAAGGTATGCAGTGCCAACACACTTAGCTATCCACTTTTCTCCCACTTCTTTATTATAATTTCCAGCTTGTTCCTGATGAGGATGTTGACTCAGAACAAAGTTCTTCTTTAGTCATGGCCGTCCCTTTTCCCAGTAGTAAGCTAGTCAAAGGTTGCACTGCTGGGTTTGCATCTGCACGCTGTCATGGCTTGTTCCCTATAAAGACATCTGTGGAGTGTAGGAAGGCTGGCACTGCATCAAAGCAACACGAACAGAAGTGATGATTTATTACTTTTCCATATAAGGGTAATCAGAGAAGTTGGCAGATTGATGCTGGTCTTCAGGAAAGGCACAGAACTGGAGAGAGGAGTGGGAAGGAGCTGCCCTATTACCCAGTCATGCCCCTGAGGTCCTGTGACAGAACTGCACTCATCCACAGTGACCAGCTTGGCCCAAAACAGAGACCCCATGATATCCACAAAGACTGCTTTCCACACTCCTCAGAATGCAGAATTTGTCCCTCCCACGGAGAAGTCCTCTTCCCTCTATTTGCCACCCACGGCACCTTGAAACCTACTTGGGCCTGAAAATGACACTACTGATTTAAGCAACATTACTTACCACAGGTGGTCTTATGGGACTAGTGGAGGATCCTCAGGGAAAATGACCCTCAGCCTTTACATCTAACAAAGTAGCTTTGTAGAGGGGTGGTGTGGGTTACAACTGTTTGCAGTACAGTTGCTGTCCTCTGCACTTCTCCCCAGTCCTCCCCCTGACCCTCCAGTCAATCTCTCACGTTAAACCCTTAGGACAAAGCCTTCTGTTATCTGATGCCAATACACAAACAGAAGAATTTAAGCCTCACCTATCAATTTGGCAACCTGATGTAGCACACACAGCAGCAGAACTGAAGATCTAAATCCATCTTTCTGAGGGATACTTACCACTGTGTCCTGCATGTTGCTTAGGGATGGAAGTGCCAGACAAGGCTAAGAAAGAACCTCTGGCAGAACTGGAAGTCATTGTCTCCCGCAGATAACTACTGCTGGTTTTGAGGGAGTGGGATTCTGCCAAGGTTTCATTCTGGCAAAAGAGGTTGTAGCTCTTCCCTCATCTTGGCCAGCCTGCAGCATTTACAGAGAAATGAATGCAGAGATTTAAAACACAGTAAGAGTTCCCTCTAGAGGAGTGAAGCAATATTGTAACGCATCTTCCCATGCTCTGCTAGAGTCGGGGATCCATTTTCTTTACAGATACAGGCTGACAGTGGGATAAAACCACTTATGAGTTCCACTGCCCATGCATAAGCAGTGAAGAGAAAATCGTGTCAGCTATGCAGCAAAAAGCCAGAAGGGCCTTCCAAGGACTATCCGTGGCAGAAGAGAAAAAAAAGGAGCTTCTAGCTTGATCTATACACAGTTCAACACAATTCCACCACTAGAAAGGAAGAAATCACTATTATTGCAAAGACTGTGAGAATACCTTGTGGTGATCATGACCCCATTGTGCTAGATGTTGTGTATCCCTCCCCTGCAGGGCTCAGCAGCTAAACAGGAGAGAGAAAATGAAATCAAGGCACAGTGAAGGGATTATGCTGTGGTCGAGGTCACACAGAATCGCACTTGCACAAATAGAACTTATTTGTATGGAGTCATTGTGTCCCCAAGTCTTTCTACTCACTATTTTTTCATTAATATTTCTCTAGAGGAAGTCAGTTTTAGAAATACGTTTGTTCTGTATTCTCTGATCTTTTCTTTTTTAATAAGTATGCAGCATTATGGAAAGGCTGCACAACTGTAGAAATAAGATTTAACTTTGTTTTCTCCTTTTACTCAGGACTTTGATCATAGTAGGAACACTGTGAAGACAGATAGCCTAATGTACCAGCCGTGAAGAACTGATGTTTTTTGTTTTAGCAATAAGTATCCAGAAATCTCAATGAGAAAAGCCAAGGGATTAAGTTGTCTAATTTCCAACCCAAACACATATAAAGGCAGAAGGAACCAGCTCACATGCACTCCAAAAGAAGACAGCAAATGCCTAGCTGGGAAGAGGAGAGATATTCTCAGAAGGATTTTGTATTACAACAGACTGATTTACACAGAACTCTTCAGGCTGGGCCCTTCAAAGGAGAGCAGGGGAGAGAGGCATACAGTTCCCACTTACAGTCGTCAGAAACATCTGCCTGCAATAAAAGCATGTTATGCTTTGGCCTTCTCCGTAGATGGGTTTAAGCACAATGCCACAGTGCATTCACCTGATGTTCTTCATCCCAAGGGAATGAGATTCCCTTAAAAATACATGTGGGGAATTGTTGATGTCGTTTTACATGTGAGGACAGTGAAACAAACAAAGCAAATGCCTGTACCAGTAAGGGCAAAAAGTTCTCTCTGTCCCAGCTAAATCCCACGGAAAAGCAGCACAGAGACACCCACAGTAGAGACGTGGGCAAACTCTGGCTCAGACGCAACCTAAGTACATAAGCCTACTCAGGGTAAAGGTCCAAAGTCAAAGAAATTAACTGCAGCAGGATAAAGATCATATTATGTTTATTTGTAACACATGCCCAGAAAGTGATGAAGAAATGAAAAATAGGAGACTTTACAAGAAAATTGATAACATTTTTGGGTGTATTTTATAATATTGAGTTATGGTATATCTGTCAGATATGCATATACAAACCCACACAGAGAGATGTATATGTGGAATTATTAATGGAGGAAAGTGGCCGAGGAAGTTGAAGACAGCTAGTGAACAGAAGATGCAGAAGCTCGCAGGGTCCAAATGACCTTTCCAAGTATTTGTGAAAGAACATTTAGATACTGTTTCAAGGCAAGTAAAACAGCAATAAATACGAAAGCCACAACAGTCTGTCTGCATGCTAACTGCTTTGCTAAACATAAGGCCTCAAAAGGACAGTGTAGACTTGTCTCTTATTTGTTGTGGCTTGGAGAGTGAAGTTGTGATAAATAATCTGCAGGTTAAGACAAGATATTAGAGTAGTGCCAGATCCTGCCCTATCTATACCGGTTATGTGACACAGTTTCATGAAACAATTCAACACAGTGAAGTGGAATATGAGGCTAGTCATAAAATGAGTGTTCAGAAAGCAGCCTAAGGACCAGCCCAGTGTTTCAGGAGACTTAGCATCAGTTTCCCAGACTGTGTCTATAACCCTGGACAAATAATTTGAATAGTCTGTGCCTACATACACAGCTATGATAAAAGATTTTTTAATACTCATCCCACCAGATTGCTTTATGTGCCTCTCAGATGAAGTTAAGTCCATGTAAATTCAAAAGACCGAAAAAACTCCCAGAAATTATACATTTTATGAAAAGTGCATTATAAATTACAATGCTGAGCAGGGTCCTACAGTTGATGTAGTTCCATGCAGCAGCACAATTTTATTTATATTAGCCATGAAGCAGGATTGTCATGGTTTTTATCTGCTGCTCCATACAATACTGTTACTCCTGTAAAAGTGGTTTGGAACCTGGTGTCGTAATTTGTCAGGACAGACGAAGTGCCCATGTTAATTACTGCACCACAATTCGATCCATGAGAAGGAGTTTGGGTGTTTACTACCTCTCTGTGAAACATCAACTAATAATGCAAAGAACAGTACAAAGTCAGATAAAAGCAGTTACCTGCACTTCACCTTTCCATGTAGACAGCAGCGTATCTCTCACAGTCAGGAGGAGCAGAGTGCTGAACACAGTGGCTCTGGCCTTAAGAGCTTGGTCCCAGGCGTTCCTGGAGGTCCTCCATGGCCAGGTATCCTCCAAGGCAGAGTCATGCAACCCTCCATCTCTGGTGGAAGTGGGATGAGACTGATGAGGAGGAGAGCATCTTCCAGGCTGTTGATTCTTTCCTGACTCATGGACCCATGGACCTCTCCGGGCTGTTGCTCAATGATGGGTGTAGTGAGCCATGCAGCAAATATTCTTGTACGAGTTTAGTTGTGTAATTTTTGCCAGTAGTGCCTTTTTTGTAACACCTGCTGAAATGTGCTTTTGTCTGAGCAGTCTTACATCCGCAGCAACTGCATAGCAGCCTGCTGAAGGTCAAACTATGGGCCCCTGATATTGCAGCTCCAGTAATACCAGGTCTATAGGCTGGGACACTAAACAACCGCTTGCTCTACACCTTTGTAACGCTAACTCGTGTAATGAAACAGAGTGGGAAGTTATTTGCATCATAAATAATGCCCTCTACAACAATCTCCAGGTCTTTTCATGCAGGACTATAATAATAACGGTTATGACTGGAAGTGCCCCTAATATGGGGTAAGCAAGGAGGTGGAACAAGGCATTAGTGTTTGGGCTCAAACTAGAAAATATGTCTTGCCAATGTGCTTCAGGAGCAGCAGCTACATTTCGAGCAGTCTTAAGCATAATCCCATGCCGATGTAACGTTTTGATTTCCACCTGTCTGGAAATTTAGGCTTCCTAATAAATTTACAGTTTTTGTCTCTAATTCTGCTTGATTTTGGGTGGTACTTTTTAGGTATCTTCCTTTCTCTTAGCTGGGTACTGTCCGTTCCATAATATCTTTAGAAAAGTTTTTAACAACTACCAGTGTGATTACTGGGGTATGATATGTGTGACTACCAATTACAGCCTCACTAGCAATGGTTTTAAATTTTTGCATAGGTAGGAATGAACGTGTTCCATCTTCCCACTCTACTGGTGGGCCTGCAGACTTTACACAAATACTCCTGTTTTAGTGAGTGATTACAGATCATTTTTCTCTAAAAGATATAAGAATACAGGTATCAAGTTCTGCCACTGGTGCTAGAATCAATTGCAAGTTTTCCATAAATCTATCTATTGGTTATTAGTTAAATATGAGTATCTTGTAACAGTTATTTATGTTCTCTTTTTCAATGTTACTTTTATTTTGGTTTGATCGTAATATCTCACTATTCACTATAACTTTTCAAGCTTTCATGTGCACTTTTAAACCCACAATTTTTTCAACTTTTGACTGCTGAAGTACAGGTAGCACTTAGCTGGCTTTCTCTTTGTTTCAAACTTTTTATCTTCTCGATACATCTTTCTGGATCCTTTCTGTTATTGACACATTTGTTTAAAAGAACATTCCTTAAACTAGCTTTTATCACTATGTCTAATTGCTTCTTTTCAAGTTGCTCTTCAAGGGATCACTCAGTAGAACAAAATAAAAAAACTATTAAGGCTACAAAGTTATTCCAGTTGGGCTTGAATTGTGACTGGTGGAACTGTTTTTGTTACAATTACTCAAGGTTGCAGCCATTTACTTAAGCTGGAACTGCTTGTTTACGTTTTGTTCTTCTCTATAATCAGAGTTTTTCTTACTTATTAGGACGTTTTGTAGTCCTTTCTGATTTAATATAAAATAGTTGATAATTAAAGATGTTGCTTTAGTTTCCTTGAGACCAGGGGATAAGAGCAAATTTTGCACACTGACTTAAGCCCATGTTTTCGTTGTCCATAACTTCATTGTTTTGTTTCTGAAATGAGAGCTACAGCTAGGCTCAATTCTTTCATGTGTCCTATGTCTGCACATTTTTCTTTTTTTAAACTTATCACTGTACTTTTAGTAGTAGTATAGGCTACTGGACAAGTTTCCAGTTAGCCTGTAGTCATTTTTACTATGGTTAGGACATAGTGACGTCCCCTAACAGTCCTGCACAGAAGTCCCGTGCATTCTGCTTGCTCTGTATCTCCAAATCGTGAGTTCAAATACCATCTTTTATGCTTCAGTATCTTTCATTGATTAACGTTCTTTTTCATTAATGCACAGATTTCACTGTCCTTTGTTTCCTGTGTAACAGCATCTCTACAAGTCCACACCTCCATGTCTGCCCAGAGATAGGTGTTGTCTTCTTCTATATGCACTTAAGTTTCATGAGTCCATTAAGCTACAAACAGTTGCTTTTTCTGCTGTCCCTCCTGGTTTTTGTTGACTGTGGTGATCTGAACATCTTGGATCACTTGAAGATTATTGACATGTTGTTTGGTGACACTTTCCTTGGGAATATGGACATATATGTATCACACTAGCACACTGCATTTTTCCAGTTCTTGTGCTGTGTTTCCTTTAAATGTGATTTACCCACCAGCCAGGCTTTCTTTGTCTTTGCTAATTCCTCTGTTTCCACAGTGTGAGCTATCCCAGTGGCCAGTGCACAAGTGTAATCTGGGCCTCTATGATGCTACATAAATAGCTATTCTTGTGTCTTGAACTTCTCCAAACTGACTCAATTGTCCTTCAGCTTCATCCATCTTTATCACATGCTGCAAGGGACTCTAAAAGGCAGCTTTATGTCTTCTCCCACTGTCAACAATTATAAAGAACTATGTGTGAACAGGGCATCTGACAAACTATCCTGTGTGAACAGCTTGTGGTAATTTGGAGCTGCTGGAGTGCATGGTAACACCTTGGATGCGGCCCCAAAATTTTGGGGCTGTGCAATCCGCTCTTGTACATGGCCCAGATATCCCTATTTCCTTATCTGAACCTGCTGGATAATCAGCACTGTCCATTTACTCTAGATAGCACTTGTCATACTATAAGTGAAGGGCATTTCTTCTTTCAGGATCTAATGGCAGCACAAATGCCAGCAGCAGTTGTAGCTCTAAGCCCACCACTTCAGATCCTGCCCTGATCCCCTCACAGGTGACCAATATTTGCTGTTCTGTTGGGGTGCTGTCTCTTTCCACACATCTGTGGTAGCCTCCACTCCCACTCTGGTTTTACAAGAGATCTACCTCTGGTGTCTCCTTGCGCTTTCCTCCACTGGACCTCTGTTTTTGTGCATGTTATGTCTCAGACATTTGAACTGGCTCTGAGGGGGTCCAGTCAGCTGTATGTCCTGATTCCTTTCTTACTTGGTCAAAAGTTTGTTATTGCTCAGGTCTCCACAGAAATGAGAATTTTTTTTCCTGATGTCTCGGTACACTGGGATCATGAGCCAGGATTTGTATTCGTCAAAATCCCATCATTCCAAGAAAAGCTTGTGTTTCCTATTTATTAGTCAGCCATGCCACTGATTAGATCCGTTCCATGATCTTTCCAGGCACAGAGGTGAGGCTGACAGGTTGGTTGTTCCCAGGGTCCTCCTTTCTACCTTTTTTAAAAATGTCTGTGGTGTTTCCCTTTTTCCAGTCACCAGGGACTTCACCTGACTGCCATGACTTTTCAAATGTCATGAAGAGTGGCTTGGCAACTGCATCAACACATTCCCTCAGTACTCTGAGATGCATCTCTTCAGGTCCCATGGACTTCTGTATGTTCAGGTTCCTCAGGTGGTCACAAACCTCATATTCGCTTACAATGGGAGGGACTTTCCTCCCCCAGTCCCCATCTTGTGGTCCATCCAAAGAGGTTGCCAGTGAAGACTGAGACAAAAAGGGTGTTGAGTACCTCAGTCTTCTCCTCAGCTGTTGTTACGAGCTTGCCAGTCTTGCTCATCGGGGGTACACACTTTCTTTGACCTTCCTTTAATGGCTGAAATACCTGTAGAAGCCCTTGTTGTTCTTTGCATCACTTACCAAGTTCAGCTCCAGCTGCACCTTGGCCTTCCTGACTGCATCCCTGCACAACTGGGCATCATTCCTATACTCTTTCCCAGGACACCTGTCCCTGCTTCCACTGCCTGTGAAGCTCCTTCTTGCCCTTCAGTTTGACGAGCAGGTCTCAACTCAGCCATGCTGGTCTCTTGTCTTCTTTTCCTGATTTCTCACAACTGGGGATCAAGAGCTCTTGTGCTCTATGGAAAGTGTCCTTAAAGATCTGGCAGCTCTAAAGAAGCAAGCTCTCTTTGTGTGGAGATCGGGAGAGGGAGAGGTGAGGAACACTGCTCAGAGTAAGAGTCAGTGCTATTTTATGTACGCTATAGACATACTCTTATGAGTAGGATTATTACATGCTCTTCTCACCAGACCCCTATCCCCAAGCACTGATCCCTGTCTATGCAAGACTACACCCAAGTGAAATAATTCAGCAACTGTAGTTGGTCTTGGCTTCACAGACATTTGTGAGACAGCGCTGCAGATGTACAATCCAAAATCTCCTTCAAATCCCATTTCTGACACCACCTTTATTAACATACTGGTTTAGGTCAGGACAGATTAAGAACACATGTTAATTACTACATCATAACAGGATCCATGAGAAGGAGTTTGGGTGTTTACTGCCTCTCTGTGAAACATCAACTAATAATGTAAAGAACAGTACAAAGTCAAATAAATGTGATTAGCTCTCCTTCACATTTCCATGTAGGCAGGAGCAGAGCTTTCAGCAGTCAGGAGGAGCAGGGTGCTGAACATAGTGGCTCTGGCCATAAGAGCTTAGTCCCAGGCGTTCCTGAAGGTCCTCCATGGCCACGTATCAGAGCAGAGTCGTGCCATCCTCCTCTCAGCTGGAGTTAGGATGAGATTGATGACAAGGAGAGCATCTTCCAGGCTGTTGGTTCTTTCCTGATCCATGGACCTCTCCGGGCTATAGCTCAATGATGGGTGTAGTGAGCCATGAAATAAATATTCTTGTACCAGTTTAGTTGTGTTATTTTTGCCAATAGTGCCTCTTTTTCATAACACCTGCTGAATTGTGCTTTTACTGAGCAGTCTTACATCCGCAGCAACTGCATAGCAGCCTGCTGAAGGTCAAACTATGGCCCCTGCTGTTGATCTAACCACTCTGTAGGCTCTATAACTCTGTAGGGCTAGACACTAGGATAAGCTAGTGTAGAATTAGAGCCAGGTTTGTAAAAGGGTATTTGGTAAAAAAAAAAGCACTTTCTTACACATTTTACTATCACTGAATATGTCATATTGTCACTCTACATATCAAAGAAATCACTCTACTCTGATCATGAAAACATGCTCTGTATTTACAAAATCAAGCTGTTGCTAAGAAACTCTACTGTTGTGGCATTGTCCTGAAAGTGTCAAAAATGTCTGTTTATTTATGAGAAATAAAAAATACCAATAAGGCTAGAAAATAACTGTTGTGTGATTAGTAAGGCAAATGTGGAAAAATATAGAATATTTATCATTTATCTCTGTTGCAAGGAATAGGTTGGTTTCTTTCATGCAACTCCTCAGTTGCTTGTAAACAATGTCCAAAAATTATTAATAAATTTTTATCTTTCATCTTTTAAATACAGCCTTTGCATGGCCATCAGTATTTTCTGCAGCTGAACCTCACTCTCTTTTCTGTCCATCTTTTGTGTTGCTGCTAATAAAATCTTGACTGTTCTCTATCTGCAGCAGGAACTGTGATTTCACTTGTTCAACTCCACTTTACTAATTGTACCCCCAGCTATAACCTTCTATATCAAAATTAACAAAGACAAAGCAGGAGGTCTCCCCTTGACTGCATATTTGCACACCTGTTAAAAAAGCCTGTTTGACTCCCTGTGCTAATTCAAGCACTTCCATTAATTGCTGATAACTATTACAGTTCTTATACTTTTGGTATTAAAGAATGCCTGTGCGAGAACGTCAGAAGTCTTAATAATCAGGAGTTAGAACTCCATCATCCTTCTGGAGAAAATTCATAACCTGCAGTTAAAAAACTTAGCCACAGTAGTTCAAAGGAGCTTTTCAGAAGACAACAGACTCTGTATGTTTTAGCCTGTACATAACAAAAATTGCTTTCTATCGGCTATCCTTACTACAGATGCAAGACAGTGTCTGACTCAGCAGAGCAGGTGGGGCACAGCATGCTCTGAATGCACACAGCAAAAAAATCAGTAACAGAAAAAAAGGCAACCAACCGCAAGAAAACTCACAAATTAGAACAATTCTGAGCACATATTAACTAGGTCCAAATTTTTCCAGAACTTCAGAGAGCTTGATTCTGTTCCACAGACTGTCAGAAACAATGTTAAGTTGTTGGGCATTTCATCCAAATTAGAAAAATCTGATCAGTGTGTCTCAGTTTCTTCTGAAGTAAATGTTTAAATTATCTCAGTGTGTCACATGCATCTGATTTAGCCTCTTCCTTGCCCTTTTATCTCCAGCATTAGAAATGACAATTAAAAGGACATTTTAAAAAAAATCCAGTGCCATCTGGGTTGAAAGCCTGGGTGAAGTCTGCCATCTGACTCGCAAGAACAGGGAAGCTGGGCCACAATGAGAGGCTTGGTTTTCCTCCACAAACCCCTCATCTGTGTTACCAAACACTTCCAGCTCACAGATCTGACTGTCTTACTCCTGGTCACGTGAACTTTCCAAAGGGTGCCTCGTCTTGGAGGTTTGTGCTTCTTGCCTACAGTGCTCCCTGACTTGCTGGCTGTGCTCCAGCCATTTCTGAAGCTGTGGGCACAGTTCGAAGATGGTTTCTCTCTTGGTGGCAATTACTTTGGTTCTCAGAGCTAGTGTACCCACAGCAAAATGGTTCTTCTGTATTAATATGCATCCCTACCCAGATCTGTGCCCATGCTCTTCACAAATAGAAGTTTAAAAACAATGGAAAGTCATAACCTGCAGAATATCCTTCTCTCTGCCCCGCTTGTCCACAGGAATGGACCGCAGGGTGCTTCTTTACCTGCTGCCATGTCTCCTCTTGGAAATGCCTGAACACATGCTCTGCTGTAGGGTGAGGGAGGAGAAAGCAGGGTGTGCTGCTCCAGGTGACCCATGCCTGCTGACCCCACTTCTATTGCAAGCAGACATGTGCTCTGACAGCATCTAGGCATGGTGGCTGAGAGCACTTGCTGAGCTTTCAGGAGAGGAAGGGAAAGGAGGAGAGCTGGATTTGAAACACGCATCAAGAGCCTTGCAGGGATATCTGTGTCGGATTACAGAAGACTGAGGCAGGAAACAGATCCACTGCACATTTAGGGTTTTTAGCTAGCTCCCTTTAGCATGTCATCACTATATAGGGGGTGTGTGTGTGCGTGTGTGCATTTTTGACTCCCTTGTATACACATTTCCAGATCCCATCTGATACAAAGGCACTCAGAATCGAAGGGGATCAGACTTACCAGCAAACACATTTGAAATTAAGAGATGTTATTATAAAGATGCCTGATGTTGTGTTAAAGAACCTTGCCGGTGTTGGTCCTGTGTGGTTTTCTATGGGCTGTCCAAAATAAAGCTCTCCAAGGGACATCCAGTTTGAGTGTTAGGCACAAAAGGAAAGACAGACAAGGCCAGGAGACCACACAGTGTGGAGACAACATTGATTAGCATGGCAAACATTGTTGTGTTATCCCTGCAGCTTAGCTTGGGAGGCATCTCAGCAATAGGGAATGCTTCACAAAGCTGAGAAAAACAGTGTGGTAGTTACACAGATGTTAATCATTGCAGACGGGAGAAATGTTCTCATCTGACTAGCCTCAGTCTTAGTAATCTTTAGAAATCCTGCTGCTGTGAAGTTTGCAGGGGTCCTGGGAGGCTGTTATGGCTTCTAAGGTAGTCCATGAGATGAATATTGGGGCATGCACAGGCTCTGAGACTTTTTCAAAAGGTATTTAGCTTTGTAAAGAGATAGGAGTCCACAGAAGAAGATGAAAAAAAGGGTAGTCTATTCTCAGTGACCGTAACGTGTGTGTTCTTTCAAGAAGGCTATCAAAGGAGCTTTCTGTTCTATGAGCCTCTGTGGTGTCCATGGTCAGGTTTTCCATAGCACTTGCCGAAAAGGGCATTGCAGCAGAATACCCTCCATGTTTTCCAGTATCAGCAGCAAAGCAGGATAATGTGAAGACAGTCATTACAAAAGGCACCTCTTTTACCTGCTGGCCTGTTACCCTAGGAGGGACACTTTTAGGTGGGAGAGACAGGCACCAAAAGGTTAGAGAGGGAAACTCTCTGATATTGAACTGGGACAATCCGCTTGTTCGTGGCTACGTTTAAATTGTGTGGTAAGTCTGTGTTCCAGTTTCCTCATGTCATGCCCAAAGACCTCACAAATAATTTTTCTCCAGGTGGACTGTTTCGTTAAGATTCAGAGGCAGATTTGTACTTGGCATTTTACTTGGTTCCTTACTTGACAGACTGTATTTTCAGGGGCTGGACCTCCCAGCTCTGTTCCCTTCTCTTGTTCAAGTCACGTTTATACTTTGGCTGTAAAATCTACTTCCAGTAAGGAATCTGAAGAATGCCTTTTCATCTGGGATATGGATTTATTTTGCCAGTTCACGTCTATGCAGTCTTAAATTTCAAGACGTTCAGAAACCGGAGAAATTATTCTTCTTTTAATTACCTAGATAGCAATGCTATCTCAGGGTTTTCTGCACTATTCAGGTGTGACAGTCTTGGCTTCCAAAGGAGCCTAAGGGGATTGAATCCTCTAACTTGTACTTTCTTACCACAACATAAATTCTCCCTGAGTGAAAGAAAGCTTATATTGTTGCAAGACCATATATTTATTTATGTAGTGTCTGACCCACTGTAGACACTCTTCAGATATGAGGAAACACAGTCACAAATTTAAATTCTTAATAACTTTTTGTCTGTTTTCTGGGGCTGCACACCAATGATGTTTATTGTTTGAAAACTGAGGAATTTCTGTTCTTAGATCAAATAACTTTCTTCAGTGTTAAACTACAAGTGTCACTTCTCTCTCCATGTGCTTTATTTCAAAGCCTAATAAATTATTGCAAACTGAACTTCTCAAATTATCAGAGTTGCAAGGTATGCTGTGGATTTAAGCCACTGTTTTGCAAGGTGCTTGAGACAAGTCGCGAGGTGGAGCAGACTGAGGTACCATGATGCTGCCTGTCCTGCCACTATCTCTTCTTAGATAACTTTAACTACCCTGCTTGGCCTATGACATTTTAACTTTCTCCCAGAAAACGTCTATTAACTGCATTTGTTTCCAGCTAGCCCAGAGTCCTTCCTGGAGGTGATGTCTCCTGCACAGTGCAGTGCAGCTCTGTCTTGCTTTGATTTTAATGAAATTCACTTTAATGCTAGTCAGAAGTCTTTGCTTTTCTTCAGTACTTTTCAATTAAGTGATAACTCTCTGGACCTTGAACCAACACATTTTCCTTGTGATAAATTATATTTCATCAGATTGGATCTCCTTTTTTTTTTCTGTGAGGAAAAGCATTAAAATAAAAAATCAAGGAATTTAGACAAATGCAATTTTGATTCCCCATCTTTTATGTGATACAACTGGATGTTACAGGAAGTAATTCTTTCGTAACCATGTCAATGGCTGCTTTTAAATCCCCTCATCTACTTTTACATTACATTCTCAGTTCTTTATGTGCAGAACTGCTTGAATTTCAGCTGCTTCACTACTAGAAAGACACCTCTCAGTTTAAAGGCAGGTACCGTCTGGCCTAGTTCAGGAGACAGGAAAACCTTGGCTATACTTATGAGTGTAGATTGTCAAGAAAGAGTCCATTTGGTGAAAATGGGTATTACTGCCTGGCAGGAAAAAGGAGTTAAGCTATCAGATGACTGTGGACGATAACTTCCTATATTATCTTCATTTACAATCAGTATTCTGATGAGACTACGGAGTGTGAAAATGTTCCCCATCATGTTGGGATGAAAATTCACACTGTGAATTTCCTGCAGGCAGTTCAAGGAAAGAAGTTTAGTGCACACTATCTCTGTATGTGCCGCTTCCAGGGAAAGCACCGTGATGCAGATCACTGACATTAGATACTTACAGATGGTGACAGACACACCCCACTGAGTATGAGATACTGTCTACTTCCAAAGTGCTCCAAAACCAGCAGGGCAGGAAGTGGCCAAGGAAAAAACCACAGCAACCCAGAACTGAAATGATTTGGGCCAGGCCAGACAAGAGGTGCTGAGGAGGTCATAAATACAAAGTTGGCACCCACTGTACAAATGAACGTTTTATTCAAGAATCACAGAAAACATTGGGTAAGTGATATTGGAGTCCTGACCACATGCAGTTTACCCTAAATTACCTCTTGGTTGCCCAGATCAGATTACACTCTTAATTCCCGTTAGAGTTTTTGCAGACAAATCCAGATGTTTCCTGCTTCTATTTGTGTTTACATATTCTTCTCAGGAAGAACAATTTTATTTGAATAGGTTGGCCAGATCTAGTTAGATTAGCAGATCCACCAAAGAAAAATTACACTAAATTCAGAAGCATGCACAGAGAGTTTAGAAAAGTTTGTTTCAAAGTGAGTATGATGTCAGCTTGAAGTCCGGTATTGTACAGCAGGCCAACATTTATGTGAGTTCTGTATCCGAATTCTTGGAGCTTACAGCACTTTCTGCAGAAGTGAGAGATGATTACTGTGGAGGTCTTGCCATTTGCTCTGTACATCTGCCAAAAGTAGACATTTTCTGGTGTTTCATATCTAGACTGAAGTCTTTGCTACACCAAATCAGAGTGTAGAGTTCAAAGCAAGAGGAAACATACGCTCATATAATATGAATGCTAACATAAACAGGCCTTGTGAGTTCACTCAGCAGTTTCTGTATCACATCTGCATCTTCTAATGGAATGAAAAAATTACTATTAGAAACATAATACGGTGTCATGTTTTGTGTCATCCCTGTTCCAGTGGCTAACTGCTTTCATTTAAGGACTTGTAACATATTTAACATGAGTTTTTTTCAGTTTACAGAGTTTGGAGCAGGTCAGGTGCAACAGATTAAGAAGCCTTACGTAGCAGAAATCTTGGAGATGCTAACCAACTTCAGTTGAAACACCTCTTCACTTTTCCTTTCTTCGTCTTGAAAATTTGAGCTATATCCAGTGTTTCTCTTACACAAAGAAAATTTTGTACCAGTGAGCAACATATTTTTTCCAGTCAATGGGGCCTATTCTCAGTAGATAAAAATCAAACTGGAAAATGAAGGTCATCATCCTATTAAAGCTTAAAAATTCATTGTGCACAGAAATCCGTGTTGACTTCATAGTAAGCATAGCCATATTCAGAGCATGCCAGTTTCTCACACTGAAATTGCACTCCAGATAGTGGTCAACACAGGAGGCTATTTGCATCTTCCACTTCAAACAGACAGGGAATAGGGTGTTCACACAGACAGAAGCCAGAAATTTTTAGCTGTGAACATATTAGAGCCATCATCTAACACCAAGATTTAAAGCGACAAGTAGTAAGAATAATGAGGACATTATTTTCTGCTTGTAGGGCCAATTATTGCCTCTCACTCATGATGTTCTAGTAACAGGTGAGGCAGCTTTTCCATTACAAGCTTTTTCTCTGTGACTGTGTCACTTGAGGCTGACATTTCTCATAGTAGCTGTCAGTCCAGTCATAAGAGGATTTTATGATTAATGAGATTCACTTTTTGCCATTTCTGAGACGCTTCAAATCCACAGACATAGATTATCAGCGGGGCAAGTGGGACAGTTAAGGCTTCTGATAGCAAGTTCTACTGATGCTTAGCTGTACACAGGTGATTTTTTGACACAATGACCAGAGTTTTTGATAAAGCAGCAAAACATCAGTGTCTTCTCTGATTTGCAGACCTGCCCACACATCTCTCTAGAAGTAAGCCTGTTGAAATGCAAAGGGAAACTGCTGTGGTTTTTGCTTTGCACTAAAGGGAAGGTTATAGAATTGGATGCTCTGATAGCTTTTGTTTCCTCTGGTTATTTTTTTAATCATTTTTGGGCAATTTTAGATAGGTTTTTTTAGTTTTCTTGTCTGTTGTTATTTGTCCCACAGCAGCTTTCAGGGTCTCCAGCTGGTACCAGGGCCCTGTGGTTCTTTGTATGTACATAGTGCAGGCTTTCTCAAGGTGTGGAGTAAAGCAGAAATGCTTAAGCAAACAAGGATGCTCTAGGCTGGAAAAAAGTTGACTGACACAAATAGGATAGAGATCTATCCTGAAAAGAATGGAGAAAATAAATAAGGAAATTACAGTTTCTTATAGTAAAAGAAATAAGGCAGCCGAAATGAGGTAGCATATTTAAAACAAAGAAAAGGACCTGGCTCTTCACATAATAAATAGGTGAGCCATGGGCCTCCTTGCTCCAAAATGTTATGGAGCTGATTTTGCATGGTTTCAGGAGACAGGACATATTAATGGAAGAGAATTTGTCCTGTCCCACCTGGAGGGTGGTTAATATACAGAAAAATGCTTGTGGCTTATGAAGTTTCCAGAACAACAAAACTGTTAATATCTGTGATAATATTCTGTGGTAGTATCATTGCAGGTCTGTGCTGACCTTAGATGCATTCTTAGATATATGGTTTTGTGTGTTGCTGGCATTCAGGACTAAATGAGCCTTTGGTGTGGTCCAGTGTGACTATTCTTACGTGCTTTACTTTACAATCTTCGAATTTTGTTCAAGAAAGAGACATAAGCACTGGGGAGGAAACCTGTATGGAAGTGGTTGTTGCTCTCAACGTAAATCTGTCAGCATTCAGAGAATGTCAGCTTCTCATAGCAGAATTACAGAATAGCTAACAAATTTTGGCAATTAAAGGTGCTGGAAAACTCATTATTTCCTCACATGTGTACACAAGGGCAGATGAGGATAACTCAATTGCATTGATCCAGAAATATCTGGAAATGGGAAGGGCAATCTTTGGTCCTGTCTGCTTCATAATGGGAAAAAAAATCCCCTTGGTAAATTTCAGCTTCCCCTGAATTGCTGAGCCAGTTTCCAGGCTGGTTCAAGAAAGCCCTACGGACTTAGTAAGTTATTATTATCTACATTGTGATGGCTAAGGCTTTCACTGATCTGCAGATTTCTCTGACACCCGTAATTTAGATGGCTGAGTCTTACTTCAGTGACATTACTGAGTCCAGTGATCCCAGGCCATCTGCTGACAGGGTTTGGAAAGATTTTGAAGTGGATGAAAATCTAGTGTTCTCTACTACTTCTGCAGAGTCCAGAGCCTGTACATTAAATACAGTGGTTACACTTTGAAGTCCAGGAAATAATCCACACAAAACCTGCAAAGTCCAGTGTGCTTATATCCATGTGATAAAGTGTAGTCCCGTAAGTTTTATACAGAATGTGTGTTGGCAATGAAAAGGGAAAGAAGATCCATAGACGCATTGACAGATATTCTCTGTATCTTCTACACTCCAGAAGCTAACAATTTTTTGCCATTTATAGTGTTTTCTGACTGTATCACATACATGTTCAATTAAGAAACTGAGTGTAACACTATTGGTAAGTGGATTGGGAACTGTTTGTCTCTGAGGAGTCAGAGATCTGCAAAGGGCTGCTCTGGGACTCACTGATAAGTAAAGCTTTCTGGAAAGGGTAAACTAGACTGGTACTCTAGAAAAAAGTTAAGCTGAGGTTTACAGGGAACTGATGAAGGACAGACACAAGCATGTAAGATCACTTTCTCCTGCACACAAAAACTGGAGGTGACCAAAGAGAAAGATGGGAGAGAGAATGTATTTCAACGAAGAATTTTGTTAACTGCAGAGACTCTCTTATCTGTACTCACCTTCGGAATGTCTGTCCGTTAATCGATACCTACCCAAAAAAGCACTTCATGAACTCTTCATTGAGAACATACACAGGTCCCATTGCCATTCAACAAGGTCTGTTGAATCAGGAACCTAGGAGTCATGTATTCAAATTTTTGCTTAAGAGTATGGGAAAATCAACTTGCAAAGTCTCGTTAGCATGTTACAGAAAAGAGCCAGAGTCTACAGTTAGCCAAGGTAGAAAGAAAGATTCCCCACAAAATTTCTTTCACTTAGGCAAGCTAATCCCAGATGCCTTATTCTGGCAATCTTTGACAGGCAGCAGCACAGAATGATTGTCTACTTATATAAACATATTTTCAGGAAGGGCAGGAGAAAGTTTTCTGAATTCTGCTGACTCCTGAAAATCTCTTCCACTAAACTTTCTCTCGTAACAGCTCTGCCTTGCTGCTTTTTTACCTCTGTGCTGTACTTCAGTGTTTATCTTTAAAGTCTCCAGAAATTTGGCATCCAGATGCTTAAGCTTCAAACAAGGATCACCGTCCTTGAGATTACAAAGCTTTAATTCATATAATTCAATTTTGTGTTGTAACATCACCTAACTGTCAAGGACTCAACTTTTACTTTGCTTCGTTGTGTTATTAAGCTTACTAGAGGGAAGAAAAAGGGAAAGAATAGGGAAGTGGTTTTCTGAAGAACAGGGAAGTGGTTTTCTGAAGAACTTAGCTTACATTTAGGAACCTCAGGGACATGGTCTGATTTTCAAGGTTATGGATTAACAAGATGCTTTCTTTTCTATAAGTTGCTTTCCATAAAAAACCTGTGGTTTTCTGGTTGCTTTAAACTTTTGTATGCCTGCATTAGTGCTCAAAGGGAAGGTGCCCACACTCTCCCCAACCTAGCATGACAGTTCCCACTCCTCTGCTTTACTGGCATAAACATTTGTGCAAAGCAATGGTCAGCCAGGCCTAAGAACAGATCAGCTGAAAAATATCCTTAAAGAAATACTTAAAAACTGTCAGACTTGAGCTATTGTAAAATTGCATGTATTCTGCAGCTCGCACAAGGAAAGCATCACTGAATTGCAATGGGCTGCAGCATAGATGGGACTGCCTCTCTTAGTGGTGATAAAGATTTCCATGGGGTTGAAGTGATTAAGTAACAGCCTTCTGAGCAGGGCGTGCTGTGAAGAAGCAGCACAAATTTTTTTAAACAACTTAAATAAACAGCTTGAGATGCTCTGTTCCTGCTTCCACCTTCAGCACATGCAAGATTTTTCAGGGCAGTGGGAACTCTTGCCAGGCCTGATTTCTGCTATGAGTCTTGTTCATTTTGCAGACATTGCAGGTACCAGTTGAGCTCATACACCTCACCCCGCAGCAGCAGGGACCACCTATGTCTTCATCCTGCATTTGCATGGTGAGTCTTCTGTCTGGGATAGTACCTTTTTCCAGTGCTTCCAAGAGAATAGTCAATCTGGTAAATTAGAAGTGCTCTGCCTTTCCTCATTTTGCCCCAAAGAGATCTATAGTTGTCATGAGAGCCTGCACCCTTAATGGGGGGGTGGGGGTGGGGGTGTCTAGCAGTTTGCTGTTGGACTGTTATGTTGTATCCACAGCACTCAGACCTTCACATTGTTGCAGTGAATTGATATAGCTGCCCAAGATATTTGCTGCCTTGCTCGTTATTCCTGGAGCAAAGCATTCATGCACAGCCTAACACTGAAACTGGGCCAAACTCTGTTCTTGTTCCCATAGTTATTCTCATGGGACTTCATGGTTTCCTTGGTAATACACCTGCTACACAGTTAAGAAGACACTTGCATCAGGGCCTTCTTTCATACTTTCAGAGCTGAGGTGGCACCAAAGGACCAGATAGCATTCTTGAACCCCATTCTTTGGCTCCAGACAGCTCCTGGCACACAGAGAGGAGAACAAGAGGAGGGTAAGAGAGAGCATCTCCATGCCAATGAATGCAGATTCGAAGTGCAGGAAAGACATGGCTGACAAACCCAGTGAATTTAGAAGATATAATGCTTTTTATTTTCTGGAAAATTAAATTAGGCTATTTTGTATTCTCTGCCAAGTTTTATATCTCTTTTGGTAACCACCAGAAAGACATTTCCTGTACCACTATTAACAGAATAATGGGTTTTACTAACAGATGAACATGTGAGATTCTTTTCATGATCGTTGTTCACCAAAAGACACATTACTGCCCTGTCAAAATAGGTGCAGTGCCCAGCACTGTCCACAGGGAGAGGGGAGCAAATCCTAGCTCCTAGCGTGAACTGGGATTTTTGCAGAGAAGGCAGCTCATCCACACCAGAACAGAGCAAAAAAAGATCCGATTATATTTTATCAGACAGACTAAATGTCCTGGCCAAGAGTGCAGGGTGAATTCACATTTTGTTTGGAGGCAATTTTAACAAGAAAAAGGAAGACATCTCCTGCAAAGAGTATTGAGGGTGAAAGCATGGTGACTTAACCTGTTCTGGTACTTCTTGTTGAAAGAGGTGATCTCTTGGCAGAGACATACATCCTGAGCACACTCCATCATGTAGTTTCTTCATGATGGACAGATGTAGTGGAGATGCACTAACTCACAACTGCCTGAGATCTCCAAACAGCAGAGCCGTGTGAGCATGGGACCATGCTGAGAGTGGGATAGCTAGAACTCTGCCTGGAGTGCTTTTGTACTGTGCTCCATTCATGGGCTAAAGATCTCCAGCATCGGCCTACCCCTGCTTTAAGGGATTAGAGGAAAAGCACAAAGGAAAGTTGGCCCTGTAATCACATCACTTAGCAAGGAAGTCCAGTTCAAGGGCAGTGAACCTGCATGTTCATTCTCGACCATGCCATGAAGTCTGTTTACAGAGGATATATATAAAGACTGGTGTGGTCACACTTCCTGGCCCGTTTTTTGATTGTCTGAAACCTAATAATCTTTTTAGGCTGTTTTAAGTCCAGACCCATCTGTCTTTCAATACGGCAACACTTCCACACTCGTCGTTAAAGCCTGTAGCACAAGGTAATAGTAACGTAGATAGGAAGCTGGCGGATAAGAAACTACTGTCCTGTATCTCATCCTGGTTGCCGCAAGGGCAGGCAAGAGATTGTACCTTTGCAGGGTGTTTGTGTGCTCCTGTTCTCTTCCTTGGTCCTGTGTAGTTACAGACCCTCATCTACAGCTTCATACTAGCCTCCCTCTCCTCCTGCTCAGATATGCATCAACAATGGTTGCTGTATTTAAAAGCATGTGCTTAGTGTGTGAGACATTGTCTTCTGGCCCAGGCCAAAACTATGAATACAATAGATCGCAGCTCCATGGCTTGGTGGCTTCGGGTGATTTTGGATGAGGCTTTTGATTTATGCTGAGGGCAAGTACACTAAGGTTGCTGCTTCTCAGCAAGTAGCACCCTCACTGAGTTTGCCGATGACACCAAGCTGTGTGGTGTGGTTGGCAGGCTGGAGGGAAGGGATGCCATTCAGAGGGACCTTGACAGGCTGGAGAGGTGGGCCTGTGTGAACGGCATGAATTTCAGCAAGGCCAAGTGCAAGGTCCTGCACGTGGGTCAGGGCAATCCCAAACACAAGTACTGGCTGGGCAGAGAGTGGCTTGAGAGCAGCCCTGAGGAGAAGGACTTGGGGATACTGATGGATGAGAAGCTCAATATGAGCCAGCAATGTGTGCTTGCGGCCCAGAAAGCCAACTGTATCCTGGGCTGCATCAAGAGAAGCATGGCGAGCAGGTCAAGGGAGGTGATTCTGCCCCTTTACTCTGCTCTCGTGAGACCCCACCTGGAATACTGCATCCGGATCTGGAGCCCCCAACATAAAAAGGACAGGGATGTGTTGGAGGGGTCCAGAGGAGGGCCATGAAGATTATCAGAGGGCTGGAGTACCTCTCCTACGAGGACAGGCTAAGAGAGTTGGGGCTGTTCAGCCTGGAGAAGAGAAGGCTCTGGGGCGACCTTACAGCAAGGGGGCCTACAGGAAGGATGGAGAAGGACTTTTCACAAGGTTTTGTAGTGATAGGACAAGTGGAAATGGCTCTAAACTAAAAGAGGGCAGATTTAGATTAGATATTAGGAAGCAATTCTTCACCATGAGGGTGGTGAAAGACTGGAACAGGTTGCCCAGAGAAGCTGTGGCTGCCCCCTCCCTGGCAGTGTTCAAGACCAGGCTGGATGGAGCTCTGAGCAACCTGGTCTAGTGGAAGATGCCCCTGCTGGTGGCAGGGGCGTTGGAACCAGATGATCTTTAAGGTCCCTTCCAACCCTTACCATGCTATGATTCTATGACTCTACGATTCTCACAGTGAAGGCTCTGTCTTGACTGTGAGGCCAGTCAGAGACAAGCTGGACCACACAGGAACGCTCAGTCTCACCTGTGCAGTACTTATACCTGCCTAAAACAAGGCAAAGGCATCACAAATCTGCTCTAGCCTGGGAAGTACCAGAAATGCACCTGGGGAATCAGATGAAGCTGGTGGTTCTTGGCCTTTACTACTCATGTGAGTAGTGCCATGTGAGTTGTATTTTTTCCTTACCCTGTGGCTCAGAAGATGAGATCATTTTTCATGTGTAAGCCAAGGCTTGTGCAGAAGGGAGTCTGATTTCTTTGCTTGCTGGATGTGACACTGTTGTGGAGACTATTATTACATTACTATTAGTCATATATGAGCCCTGAAATACCTTTTGTTTTGTGAGTCAGTACAAACTAATGAAGTGAAGCCTGTTTTGCTGATGCTGCGTGTTTCCCGTCAAACCTCTGGCTGCAGTTGTGCTGCAGACATCATATTACAGCTTTTGAGGCTGTTGCCTCTGTTGCCTCACTCTAGAATTAGATAGACTCTTTCATTCTTTGAAATTATATTTCATCCTTTTTTACAGACTTACTGTTGACAGACACTAAAAGATAAAATATGGTGCTCCAGGGTTTTCTGACATTGCTTGATGCTGGCTGAGAAGATCAATGGTTGTTTAGTACAATGTTAAATAGTTTTAATTTTGAACTAAGATTGGAAAGGGGATCTGACTAAACTCCAGACCACTAAAAGCTATGGCTCTGGTTATGTCCAGGTGACAAATCACTCTGTTCTCAGAAAAGTGGGATGAATACGTCCCTTGCTGACATCCTGCCACCTTGTCTGAGATGATGAGTTCAGAGAGAGCCTTGACTCTTAGTTTAGTCTAGATGCCTAATTTTTAGGTTTTTGAAGTTAGGTAACATTAATCCCAGCCACAGAGCTCATGTTGTTGGCCAATATGACTTCAGTCTAGTTTAAAGAAAGTGTAAATTCTTCTCCCAACAATGTTACTGGACGAACAATGGCAGTGGAGGAATCTAATTTAAAGTATGTAAACTGATTACAATGACCTTTGAAGCGCTTACGTAATTCTCACTATAGCATTGCAAAATTCCACGAGAAGGCCGATTTCAAAAATGATAAAGGTGAGATTCTAACGTAAAAAAAAGTCTGCAAAAAAACGTTCCTACTTAGAAGCATTAAAAAACTTTGGTAGAATTCAAAATGAAAGTGGGAAAATCTTATGATGTTGAGGGCCACTGTATCAAAATAATGGAACATTCTTTGAAGACTCTTTTTATATCTCGAGTGGGAAAAGTGGCAGCTGAAAACATTACCTGCAAAATCAACCTTTTTGTTGAGATGAAATGGATCCCTAGCATAAGTGGTGAAACCATGGTGGGAGTTTTCCTAGAACATACTTTTTTCAGCTTTCACATGAAAGTGTGACATACCTTTTCTTCGTGGTCTTCCCCTAATACATGCAGAGTGATGCTTGCTCAGATTTGTTTAGGTCGTGCTTGGTTTTCCTAGGTTTCTTTTAGAGGAGTTTTGGTTTTGAGTGGGAGACACTTCTGAGATATAATGATGTGTGTGGCTGATAAAGTAACTGATTAAGCATTGGGTGGTGGGCAAAAACCAAATGGCTTCTGGCTGGTCTGTTGCGCGGAGTTTAAACTGGCGAGGCTGCCTGTGATATACAAATAACTGGGGCTCTTTGTAAGTAAACGTGGATTCCGGCACAGCCTGGTACTGCCTGAGATTTGAGTGGAGAAGTCACTTGCTGCAGGGATAGATAGGCTTGAAAATAATAACAGGCTATGCTCTCCTGAAAGCACATAAGAGAGAAAGAATTAAATTGTACTTTTTCATGCAACTAGCAATTTGGAGAATGAAGACTGTAATTCTGTTTCTTTGCAACCTGAGCACCTTTTCTCTGCCAGTAAGTACGTTCAGTCGCGCTTCTTGTCTGGCAGGGTTTATGTGTTAACTTAGCTGAACTATCAAAGAAAAACTTGAGATTAACTGTATTTTCGTATTAGCTTTTTAAATGTCCCCAAGACTCAGCTGCAACTAATCCTGGAGCATTGTCCCAGAGGCAGTGGTTGGATCCCCAGTAGTGAGCAGATATAAAAATGGTACCTGAGTGATCTAGACCTGGGCACAGATCTCCTGCTTTCGGTAGAGAGCAATTTTGTGATTTCATAATATATTGGAGAGTTAATAAATGCGGAACGGTGTGCTGAAATGAGCATAGCTGAGGGCTCTGCTGTAGATACATGTTCTTCACTCTCTCATTAGTAAAAGGCATGGCTAGGGAGCCGTGCTGCCTTGTGAGTGTTTCCTGCTGTCTTGTGAGTAGGACTCCTTTACTATGATTTCATATATTGCTAGGCAAGACTTCAGGGATTTTCTAGGTGCTATTTCAGCAGACAACCATGTGCAAGATGGTACTTTTGAAGGTGATCTTGACTACATGGACATAGAACTCCTACTGTAAGCAAAGTTCTTGAATGACAGCAAATGTTTAGCTAATCTGCTTGTTGGAAGACAGAATTGCTCAGCCGCAGATTAGCAGAGTTAAATCAAGCCATATGCTGTTATGCAGAGATTTGTTTCTGTACATGGGTATGCACACTGGAGGAGTCCTTTCTGTGAGTAACAGCAAAACTTTAGCCAGGTGATATAAAACCCCCTGTTTTTCTCAAACAAAGCCTGTAATTTAATTTATAAGACAGAATTTTCTGTCTTCCTTCTAAAATTTGTGTTAAGTGAGATGCAACCTATCAGTATTAGTTTTTATTTCCATGATAAAATCTTGCATGATGTTATTGGTACTCTTGAGAATATTTCAAAAGTAATTTGTGAAGAGTCCAGTTGGGCTATTTGCTAATGGCAACTCATTTAATAAAAAAAGATAGGGGAAAAAAAAGTGAAGAAGCACAATTTAGATCGCATTTAAGATGTCTGATAGGATTCCCTGTTCTAGCTGTCAAAATAGTCTGATGTTGCTACAGCTTCTGTGGGTAAATTAAAAAAAAAATAGACAAAAAAGTCAATGAATTGAAATTCCACTTTTGCCCTCAAACATTGCAAACCCAAAGACCATTTCTTCAGAAAGTTTGCAATATTTTATTTGCTGCACCATGATGCTGAGGAACTCACCTAAAATACCTACAATTCCTGAAGGTAAATCTCTACATTCCAGTCCTGCAAATGCTTATGCACAGCTTAGATTTACATTTGTGGTATGTTTTATGGGTTTTAATGTTAAAGAGAGATGTAAATGATTGCATGGCCTTTGACAGGACTGTAAGGAAAGAGTGCTGTTTGCAGTCTGCCTACCATGTTTCTGTCTCCAGAAGGACTGTGAAATATTACAGCAGTCTCCATTTAAATACTTTGATTCATTGCTCTATTGTGTGGAGAAAATGCCTGTAACTCAGAAACTGAAATTGCACTCGGATAGGAGCTGTTTTTGAGTTTTAAAAGAAATGTCATAAAAAGCTGCTGTAATGGTACACAGGAGTAGAATTCCAATTGAACCTTGTGGAGGAAAACTTGATTGTCTAAAAATATTACACTGTTTAAAATGTGTTTTGTTATTTTTTTCTTTTCCATTTATGAGGAACATATAAACCAATGGCGTTTCAAAATGCCTGCTTTCACATTCCACATTGTGCAGCTGCTGCAGCTGTATGGTGCTTTGCATAACTTTGTCCAGCAGACACAGGTACCATGCATAGGATTTTTTACTCTGGGACGCAATTTGGGATTGTGAGAACCCTTAGTCAACTGTAGTTTGGGAGCGAGAACCAACAACTCACCATGCACAAGAGAGGATAATCATCTCCTGAAGTCCACTAATTCCTTCTGCACTACCGAGGTTTTAGTTACCCTCATGTGAGCAGGCTGTATATTCCTCGTGTAAGTGTAGCACATCCTTCTAACCCTGTATACTCCTGTCCAGTTCCTCACTTGCCAGCCAAGATGTTTCCACCTTGCAAATGGTGGTTTATTGTGCTAAGATCTAGAGTGAACACTTATAATTCAGGATGAGGTGTGGGTTCAGATCTCCTTTCCATGCACACCCAAAGTCAACCAACTTGTGGGTGTCAGGAGGATGGGGCCAAACTCTTTTCAGTGGTGCCCAGCGACAGGACAAGGGGCAATGGGTACGACTGAAGCAGAGGAAGTTCCGTCTGAACATGAGGAAGAACTTCTTCCCTCTGAGGGTGACAGAGCACTGGAACAGGCTGCCCAGGGAGGTTGTGGAGTCTCCTTCTCTGGAGATATTCAAGACCCACCTGGGCAAGGTCCTGTGCAACCTGCTGTAGGAGACCCTGCTTCAGCGGGGAGTTAGGAGACCCTGCTTCAGCGGGGGGTTTGGACTAGATGACCCACAGAGGTCCCTTCCAACCCCTACCATTCTGTGATTCTGTGATTCTGTGGTAAGTAGTTGTTCGTAACAATCATTGTTGTTGCTATTAATTATAATTGTAAACTATAAATCATTACTTGTTCTGACAATAATATAATACTATGTTAATGTATTAGTTTCCCAAAGGTAGGTACCTTGGCATCATCTGAATGTCATCTTCTCCAGGGAAGAGATCTATTTCACAGCAGTGAATGGTAAAAGCAAGACATAGCTCCTGACCTAAACATCTGTACAGATCAAGGCATGAGAAATCCTTTGATAAGGCCACTTTACAGTAAGGAGCAGAACAGAGCTGGCCAGGAATAGAATTCTGTAATGCAAAAAAAGAGCATTCATACAATTCCAAATATTTCTCAAGATTTTTTTCTAACTTGGTTTCAAAACAAGAAAAAAAGTGTCTGAATGAACGCTGGGTTAAAACTAGGTATGTTTGCATGGACTGGAGAGAAGCGAACAGGGTGGACATTAAGAAAATTCATGAACGTAAGGAAATGTGGTCAAATCTAAAGCTGAATACTAGAAAGATTTTGTGATCCAATCAGAAATGACACATGAAATCTAAGCGACATCCAAGAAATGCCATTTGGTTCTCTTGTGTCTCAATTTATAGGCCTCGTCTTGGATCAACTTCCTACTTTCTCTTTCTGAGTCAAATATTTAGATATTTTAGTTCAAATTATGAATTACTGTAAACCAATGGAAGGCCTACGTAGTGTCTATGGTCTTTTATTACAAGATAAAAAGGTATAGAGGGCACGATATGTATTTTAGGAAGAAAGTGTACAACCTGAAAATCAGAAGCCTTCCATTTCCCCCACAGAGTTCTGGAAAATAGTGAACAAATATGAAGCATAATTTTTTTTATCCATGCCGTGTTTTTGTTGTCATAGCAGAAGGTAAGATATGGATGTGGCTTAACCCCTGCCTGGCTGCTTCCACACCAGACAACATTGCTGGTGCAGCAGCAACATTAGCAGATTAATCATGTGGGGACAGAAACAATATCCAAAGGAGTACGTTATTTAAGAACTGATTGCAATGTCCCCTGAAGTAGTGGTGTGGAAGCAGTGGGGCAGGATGTTCCCTAGGGCTTCTCACTTTCATTTATTGTGCACACGAAAGCTGAAATTAAGAGAGAAGAACATTAAGCTACTCATTTGTGATGTGATTTAGTTGCGCATGTGTATGTGACAGGTAGCTTTTTAGTCTATTCCTTCAGTGGCCACCCCAGAAGTGCTTTTTGTTCCTTCTCCAATGCTAGGTGAATATTTTGAGTAAGCTATCCTATTAGATTATCAGCTCTGTATCTGGACAATAGTTTAGTGAGATGACACAGTACTTAAACCTTTTAAGTCATAAATTTTCAATACAGCTGCTCAAAATTGTTTGAAAAGCTCCAGGTAGCTTTATTTGCTTATTTATTGCTTTATCTGTGCCCTGAAACTGAGGATAACTGAGTTGTTTTGTCTAATACAAAGTGCTCCCAAAGGAAGAATAACATGTGCTAAAGGAGCTATCTTAGAGTCACCATGTCTTTACCAATATCTCCATGTTACAGATCTTCTAGCTTTCAACTTTTTCACATTCAGGCAAGTGTAACCATTGCAGCCAGATGCAAACCTCAGAAGTTCCTTTCTCCTACTTTCTGATTTTCACTTTTTACTTCTTCCTTGGTGTTTCATATTTTTAATTACAAAGTGTTCAGTTAATAAAGGAAAAATGGGTTCTATTTATGGGTATGATCAGCACAAAGTGAATTAAGATTGTGTTGTGCAAAGAAGTGATGGTAGCTAGCTTTTATCTTTTAAGCAGGACCTCTACAGCCTGGCCTGGGAAGGGGTGCTAACATTGCTTTTTCATCCTCAACAGTGGCACAAATACAGTGCAAAATTATTGGCTTTCCCTTATGGATCTTTACTACTGCATGAAACGTAGCTCAAATGTAGCACATAGACATTCATACCTATGCAAATTTGCTTCTAAATATTAGAATCTTTCTTTTCTCCCTTCACACAGCTCAGTGCTACAGCAGGAGAAGGGCCAAAAGCCCTGATGCTGCCAGCAACAGGGAGCGAGTTAACACTCAACTGCTGCTGCAGCTGCAGGTGAGATGGGACAGAGCAGGGAAGGGGAGGCATTTCAGAGCTACCTGAAGGGCACCAGAGGATCTCAGGGTTGTTTCTGAGACTTTTCAGTTGGACAGGGCCAGCAGCTCTACCTCACCTGGTTGTGGTCAAAAAATCCTGAGAAAGATGAGTCAGTGAAAACAAAAAGGCTGCCTTGAGCTGTTTGTCAAGTCTTCCTTCTCAGACAGAGAGAAATAGGACACAACTCCTGTCATGGATTTAGCTGTTCTGCATCATGAGATCCCAGGCTAGCAGGACACTCTATCTCCAGGGTGCTCCCACATCTTTCTGTAGTTCTTTTGCAGTTGGACTGAAACAAAAGGCATCCTCCCACGTATCCGTCCCACTTTTCAGAATAAGAAGGAAATCAGGAAAATTTGTCTGGAGACAGGAATTTATATAGCAGATGCCTAAACTTAATTACACTCAAAGTGTCATTGGTCCGTCTGAATTCCATGTTGTGGAATTACTGACTGAATTTACCCGTTGTCTCAGTGTACTATTTTTTCTTTTTTCCCTCTTTGTTGTGTTTTTTTTTCTTTCTTTTTTTTTTTTTTTTTTTAATGGGGCTGTGGGTAAGAACACTTCTTCCTAACAGTTTGTACAGCAATACAGCCGTGTGCACTAATGGTTGCTGATCCAGTGGAATTAGCACTGGCAGAATCCTGGTGGACGTGAGCCAGCTGTGTGCCCTTGCAGCAAGGAGGGCAAAGTGTGCCCCAGGTTGCCTCAGCGACAGAATGGCTAGCAGGTTAAGAGATGTGGCTTTTCCACGATCCTGTAATTCTAAGGAAGGAAACATTCATACTTATCTTATCATTGAGATGTTTCTCAAGGTATCGTAGGAAGACTTTATTCACCTGTTAGATGCAGCTATGGGTCAGTGAAAAGGAGCAGCTCTGAAACCTGAAACCCTGAAGTGAGGTTTCGGCTGAACCATGTGCTTTTTACTTTGTGATTGAAATGACTCGTGACTGAAGTATAAAAACTGACATGTTACTTCAAACTGCAAGAAGCAAAGAACATGTATGTTGTTGGCTGACTCAATTCATCCTCTGCAGTTGTCAGTATCAGTCAATAACCCAAGGTGATTTACACTTGGTTTTATAACCATATTGGTTTAACTTAGTTAGTGAACTAAGTTCAGCTGATTGAAGGCCATTGCAAACACATTAGGAGCTAGTACTGATTTAGCAAAATCACATTTATACAGTTAAAGGACTTCAGCTTTTCATGTAGACCATGAGCCTAAGATCCTTATTTTAACAATTCATAAATGTTTTGACTTTTTAAACAAACGTTATGGTATCATCCTTTTCCCTTTCTCCACCAAAATTAAGGTGACTAATTTTAAAAAGCAACCCCAAAAACTATTGCTGACTTAAGCTAACTTTGCTTGTTTGTTCTCTTAGGGAGGAATGCTTAGTTCTGAGGAAATTATAAATAGCAGTTTTACTTTTTAAAATTTTAATCTTGAAAGATAAACTCAGTGAAGCAGATGAAGATCACCTTCCACCGCTGGAATTGCTGGCATTATTATTATCTCTAGCCTGAAGTCTCATCTCTGACTGTGATTATATCTGTTGCTCCAGGTGAAGTTGCAAGGAGCCTCATAGTAAAGAACGAGCAAATCTGAGAAGAAATTTTTGTCTCTTAGAATGTCAGTCTATATGCCAAGACAGAAGTGCTTTCCATTTCCTTTCCATAAATAATCTCTGTCCTCTCTCATGTAATTATGTTTTTTTTTTCCCATTAGATGTATACATGTTTCAGATTTTTTATAATCTTTAATCTGTCTTGCTAGTCAGCCTCAGGGATATGTTGCAACAGCCGGTTTCAGTGGTTAACGAACTACCGTATGGGGAGATACTTGTTTCCCATCACTTTTAAATGAATTGCCTTTCTTTCTTGTTGTGAGCATTCCGGTTCCTGCCTGCTGGAAGAGGGCAACCAAGAGTATATCATATCTTGCCTTCTTGCAGACGGAAATCTACTGCTTACTGCTATCCTGTCCCTTCTTTTGTCAGTGTTTGCTTGCAATTAGTCTTTTGACTCCGAGTAGTTCCTTCTCTGTTGACAGCATATGAATTAGTGTGTGACAGACTGCTTCAGTGCTGAGATATGACTGCATTTCTTGGCAGTTGTGTTGTTGTCTTCAGTTAAGGGATTACAGCCACTGAAATCTGCAATATATGTTTTGGTCTTGACTCCAATGGTTTTCATTCCTTCACCTGTTCAAGAGCTTTCCCTTGTGTAGTTTGGCTGGCTTGCTTTTGTTTTGTTGGTTGCCCTAAGTCCAGAGGGTCTCTTACACATATATTTCATACTGTCACAGGTATGGATTCCAGAAGCTTCTGTGCTTCTCCCAGGTTATCTGCTGCTTTCCTGTATGAGAGGGGTTACTGTCCACCCAGAGTAAGTGTCAGAAGCCCTTCCCAAAAGCTCACAGGCAAATCCTTCTGAAGGCAGCTGTGTTCCTAAGAGCTCAGATCTACAGTGGTGCAACTGTAGATAGCAAACAACAGTGCAACAAGCACTAGACCTTGGCTAGTGAAGGGATGAGCATGTCCTGTTACCTTGCTACCAACATAGTGCCATTTGGCTTACTTCAGTCCCCTTTTGCACACATCATGAATGCATGCAGATCCTTTTCAACAGCTCTGGTAGCATACAACTTGCAGCACTGCAGCAGTACATCTTTGCCTGAACCCCAGGCCCTCCACTTAGCAATTGTATCTCTGTTTCCAGCAACTGGCTTCACAGATCCTTGCTGGAGCAGTTACACATGGATTGCAAGGAAAGTTGTTGCAAGATCAGGCCGGGCCCCTCCTGGGTCATGAGGAGAGCACACTACCAGAGGCTGGCTGCCAAACCCTGATGGCACTATTGGTGAACTTGGTCCAACCCTTCCTTCCAGCATCCAGAGTGAGGATAGTATCACTGAAGCTGTTGGTGTAGCAGTCCTGGCTCCTTCTGTTCACCTTTACACAGACTGTTTTTGCTGAAGCTCTCCTTTTCAGGCCTCTGTGTTCAAATCACAATAGTGCACCATCAGCTTCTCTTCCAGGTGGGAAGGAATGGTGAATTCTTTCAGGTCACCCCGGAATGGAGCTCTAACTGACACTGCATCCCCTTTGCGAGAAGTCAGTACTTTCTCACTGCCAGAAAAGGTTGTCCAGTCTCTTGGAGAGGATAAGGAAAGGCCCTATTACTACATTTGCCTCATCTGAAGGATTGATGGTTATGCAATTCTTCGGAGTTGTTGAGATGCTTAAGAGATGGGCTGATGGTGCTAAGTTGCTTCCAGAAAACTGCTGTAGTTAGATCTTCCTCCTATACACAACAGGGAAGCCAAACTGTCACTTACAGGGACTGTGTAAATGGTGCCCAAGCAGTCCCATGCTTCAAATAAATGTTCTATGATTTGCAGGAAATGAACAGAGCATGAAGTTTGTCAAAGGAGAAAGAGTTCACTTAATTAATTGTGAAATTGATACAACAGACCCTGTAAGCCTCTGGAGAACATGATTCACAGAAATGCCACAATCTCTTTCTGACTGAACACTTGCAACAACATAATATGATTGAGACTGGTGCTCAAGTCCAGACGTTCAAAGGTGTTTAAATATGTAGCTCCTATTCATATTAATGAGACTGAGGCACATCAAAGACCCCTGGGATCCTGGGTCAAACAGTATAGTTCTTATGTGCTTTATTATTGAACATTGTCACACCTTGACAAAGTAACCATGTGCTGTGGTTATTGGATTCAGGTCTGATTCCACTAAGGCACCTTGCCTAAAAGAGCAGGTGCTTTCAACAGAACTGGGATTTCATCTTTTTGCTGACTGCTGCCAGCTGCTGAGTTACCTAAGCAGAAACTGTACCACAAAGTCTTCTGTTCCAACACAAATATTCTTAGGCCCTATCATTTACAATTGTGAATTCTTTCCGTTGGAAAGGCAAATACACACATACATGCACACACAGCCCTGTGCAGCAAACACTGAATCACAGAGAGACAAATGACACCAGTCTCCACTTGAGATTCTTTAAATGGCAGCTATAACATTTGCAGTTTCCTTTTTAATGATACTGGGGTGAAAGTCTGGACACAATTTCGTATTGGTTGGAGAAATGCTGCTCAGATTCTCTTGTCTCATTTGGATAAAGACCCCTCTCTCTATCAGCAAGTGGACTGTCATTTCCTTGAAGGTGTTCAAGTTAGTGTCAAAACCTAAAAATAGAATTAGATGCTGTCTTTAACAAAAAAAAAAAAAAAAAACAAAACCAAGAATTTTGTGGTTTTCATTGCATAACGAAGGGACTTGCATAAAACACTGATAAGAGAGGTTGACCAGGCACTAATGTTCAGAAATGGACTCTAAATTACTTTCTTCATGATGAGAAGTGGCCCAAAGGCTTGGATTTGCTTGTTGGAAAGGTGGAGTATTTCAAATGAGGAGGAGAGTCCTTTACATAAAGCATGTTTGGGGTTGTTTGGCTGGTTCTGTTTCTATACTCTTGTTGTCTCCTCTGTCCTGGCCACCTGAAGTAGTAGTTCCATCATGGAAAGCTCAAGGAGATGGTAGGACTTTCCCACTGAGTTATGATATCTTCAGCAAGGATTCACTCTGAGGTTGGAGCAGCACAGCAGCACTGACTGTATTAAGGCATGTTTGGATGAAACTCCACAAGAGGAGCATGAGCACAGGGAAGTAAGAACACTTTGCAAATTGTGCCCAAAAGCCTTTTTGGTGGGCTCATACCAACACTTTAACTCTAGTACTGTAGCTGGGCACCAGAGGTTGAGATTCAAGACCTCATTGAGCCTACACAGTAATAAAAGAAGCAACATTTCTTAATAAACAGCAGATTCAGGAAATTGCTGTTGCTCTCTTCTCTTCCTAAACCTGAATCCATGTTTCTAAGCTTCAGAAGCCCTCGATTTCACCTTTTTCTGGAAGACCTACCTCAGTCTAGCCGTTACAAAATTAAACTTTTGTAAACTGAACTGACACGTGTTTCTCACCTACAGCAGCAAGAGAAGACTGCTGAACACCTTCCACATCCTTATATCTTCAAGTCTTCCCACAGGGTTCTAATACTTGGCTGAAAAAGCCTTATACATGTGGCAACATGTGCTACGGTCACAGAACTATATTGCTGCAATCTGAAGCAGCTTTCTTTCAATTTTTATGCTTAGAAAGCGAGCATCATTTCTTCTAGCTTAGTAGCTCGTGGGGCCAGAGACAATACAGTCAATGAAGATTAGAGTGCAGTTCATCTCACCAAATGTAGAAGACCACTTTGGACGAGAGGTGTTCTGTGATTAAAAGGAGTTATGGGAAATAAGCTTCCATATCTATGCTTGCTTTGGAGATGGCTAGACTGTTCTGCACATCACACTTTGGATTCAGTTCATACACTCTATCATCAGAAGGTAATTACCTATATCACTGGGGTACTATCTGCAAGTACACAGACCATACCAAAGAAAAAAAAAGCACTGGCACAGACATTCATTTGTACAGAAATGGGCTAGGAAGTGATGAGGGACATCAAGCAGTACAAGTCATCCAACTGCAATTCATACAATTGCAGTTCAACTCAACTAGCAGCTTCTACGTGCTGTGCAAAACAGCTACCATAGAGCCTGACTTCCTCTTTCAGAAACCTGTTTTTATGCAGGAGCAATGAGAGAAGCAGCTGTATTTGGCCAACAAACATACCACATAGAATTGCTAGAGTTCATGAAAATTGTAGCAAGTGCTGTTGTGCACAACTACAGGCTGCTGACCTGCCAGTGAAACTGGGTGAGAGTGATTCATGGGCAGAGCCAGAGGCTCAAAGAGTTGTTCCTCTGGGAGCAACCAAAACATCTCCATTTGATTTCTAGGTTTGCTCCAGCAAGGAGCACTTGACTACTCAGACATAAGTAGGATGTGTTCAAACGGTGGAAGCAGGTGCAAGAGACAATGGAGGAGTACAGAAACACTGTTGAATTGTGCAGGGCTGGGGTTAGGAAAACAAAAGGCAACCTGGAGTTGAATCTGGCAAAGGAGGTGATGGTCACTTAGAAAGAACTCCATGTGTACTTCAGCAGTGAAGCAAGACCAGGAAAAACATGGGCCCACTGCTAAATGATGCAAGGGTCCTGGTGACAAAGGACATGAAAAAGGACAGTGTACTCAATGACTTCTTTACTTCGGTCCTTACTGGCAAGACTGGCTCTCAGCAATCCCAGGCCCCTGAGACCAAAGCGAAAGTCTGGAGCAAGAAAGACTTACCCTTGGTAAAGCAGGAGCAGGTTAGAGAACATTTAGACAGACCAGACATACACAAGTCCATGGGAATAAAGGGATGCACAGGTATAATACTGTTTAACATCTTCATTAATGACCTGGATGATGGGGCAGAGAGCACCTGAGGAAGTTTGCAGGTGATATAAAACTGGGAAGAGAGACTAACACAGCTGTTGGCTGTGCTGCCGTTCAGAGGGACCATGACAGCTCAGAGAAATGGGCAGAGAGGAGTCTTACGAAGTTCAACAAAAGAAGGTGCAAAGTTTTACACTTTGGGAGGAATAACTCCATGCACCACTACATGCTGGGTCTGAGCCAGCTGGAAAGCAGCTTGGCAGAGAAGGACCTGGTAGTTCTGGTGGACACCAAGTTTACTGTGAGCCAGCAACCTGCCGTTGTGGTAAAGAAGGCTAACGGTATCATGCGTTGCATTAGGAAGAGTATTGCCAGCGTGTTGAGGGAAGTTATCTTCCCAACACTCTAATGGTTTCAGAGCCTGGCTCTGTTTTGGAGCTGAATGTGACAAAGTGAAGACCCTGATGAGCGGTCTGAGGCAACGGCATCATGGAGAAATGTGGAGTCTGGCCCTTGTATAGAGGCATACATCAAATCAGCAGGGCCAGGATTTAACTCTACATGCTCACGAAGTCAAATTTGGGTTTGTAATTCCATTCCAGGCAATGAGACCACTGACTTTTAAAGGCATACATTGTTCCTCTTTGCTCTGCACTCTGCCCTTCTGTCACTCAGATCATGCACAGCAAGGAGAAAAACCCCTTCTGTTCTGCTAACTGCAGATAGCACAGACCATTTGTATTTTCTCTGCTTATTGCCTGGGCTCTACCTGGGCAGCTGTATTTCAAACACAGACGTTTCTTATTGTAAGCAGATATCAGGTTCATTTGTTTTGGCAAGATGTTTGCCATGGGTTACAAGCAGTTTCACACTGTACTCTGTTTCCATCCCAGCTGTACCTTTTTTTTTTTTTTTCTTCTCCCCCCACAAAGGAGCAAAATGGTATGGAATACCAAGTCCTATGTTTCTTTGATGAGCTTTTGAAATGGAGTCAAGTCATAGTGTCTTTCTGGATGTTATATCCAGGGGAGAACAAGCAAGTATTGATGCTGTCATTATGCTGCATTTGTAATGTTTGCAACCTAAAGAAGTTGCAGTATATTACTTGAGTTGGACTTTATTTTTCCTTTATTTTTCCTTTAATTAAGTCCTAATTTTAAAAAATCCACTTTTTTACCTCCTCTTTTTTGGGGCAATAAAGCAAATGTTCTTTTTTCCAGACTAAAGAGATACCCCATGAACTTATCCAGATATTCCAAGACCCCTATGGGTTTTCAAACTCGTCTTTCACGTAATTACAGATCTTCTTGTAAGGAAACTCCCTCTCGTGGGGAAAACAACTACTGTTGGATGAGCAGAATCTGATGAGATATGAAGTGGCAAAGCACTAGGTTTCTTCCTGAATGAAAGGTTGCCTTAGTTTTGTAAGTGATTGTTTGTCTGGTATGTCTTTATTCATTTGAAGTTCATGAACCTTTCAATTCCTTCTTTAGTTGGGGCAGAAACAGAAATGATGAAAGCCCTTCATTCACAGATGTGTCCCTAGTATGTAGTATCTATCTAAAACCAAGAAGAACTGACAGTTTTCAACCAGTTCAGCTTCCAAACAGATGATGAAAATAGTCATGGGCTTATTTTTTATATCATCCTCTGATGAGACCACAGACATTAGAGAGTTCCTCCTGTGGCTGGAGAAAATCTTCCTTCTCTCTTTTAAAAATTACTGGCTCAGAAAGTGCATTAAAAAATATAATGATTAGGCTACTTATGGAGTCTGAAACAGCATTATTTTCTCAGGCTAACATTAGGACAAATTTTCATAGCCAGCTTTGTTACGCAGAACAAGCACAGGCCTCCAGAGGACTTGCAGACTGCAAAATTTCACAGCAATGCACAATCCTAGCAGACACACTCTCCCTAATCTTTTATTGCAATACTGACATCATCTGGTGAGCTAAGCATAAGTTAGACTCTTGGAAAGAGTAATTCTAGTGCTGCTGGGTTATCATGGCCTTTAACTCATGTATGTCAATGGGCAACGTCTTGGATTCTGATACAACATATTAATATTACCTCTACAAACTCTTCACAATTAAGAAAAGCTGCAGTCTGTAGATGGGAAATGCATCATGCCTGATACTGAATTCTCAGACAGCTGCCACAGAGAAGAAGTACTTAAGAATTTAACCAAGGATATCCTGGGCACTGAGTAATAAGGTACACTCGCCTGAAATGGATATCCATTTCACAGGAAACAATGACCTTCTCCAGTGGAGAAAGCCCACAAAGCAATGCTGTGATTAGTCCAAAATGGTCACACAGGGACGTTGCTGTGAATGAGAGGAAGAGGCCCAAGCATAGGCTGACATTTGCCGTAGGCACCTGTGTCTCAGCAGAGCAGTTACGCCCTTTAGGATGCTCAGCAGCTTCCGAGCACAGCAAAAGCTTGGAATGTCAACCCTAGTCCTTGGCATGTTCTCCTGCATCTCTCACTGACCTGTGTTGAGTTCCTTCAGCCAGACTGCAAAATCCTTAGCCACTCCTTACAGGACATTCCTTTCAGCCCTTTCACCTGCTTTGTTGCCCTCTGGATGCATTCAAAAGTGCCTTAACAACCTTCTTAAATTGTGGGGCCCAGAACTGCACACAGTATTCAAGGTGAGGCAGAATACTGCAGGATAATCACCACTTTTGTCCTGCTGGTTATGCTGTTTGATGCACCCCAGGATGCGGTTTGCCCTCTTGGCTGCCAGGGCACATGTCTGACTCGTACTGAGCTTAGTGACAACCAGCACCTCCAGATCTCTTTCTGCAGGGTGAGTCTCCAGCCACTTGTCTCTCAATTTGTAATTGTGTCCAGCATTCCTCCATTCCAGGTGCAGAATCTGGCATTTGGACTTGTTAAATTTCATCCTATTAATCATTGCCCAATGCTCCAATCTATCTAGATGTCTCTGCAGTGTCTCTTGTCCCTCAAGAGAGTCAACAGCACCTTCCAGTCTAGTATCATCAGCAAACTTGTTAATGGTGCATTCAACTAAACATTAGAATTGATAAATACATTGAACAGAACTGGTCCTAGAATTGAATCCTGAGGAACACCACTGGTGAGTGGTTGCCAGACAGATGTAGCCCCATTCACTACAGCCACTTGAGCTCTGCCCTTCAGCCAGTTCTTCACCCAGCACACTTGTGAACCCACTTATCCCACAGCTGGACAACTTGTCCAGAAGGATGTTGTGAGGGACAGTATCAAAGACCTTGCGAAAATCCAGAAAAACTACACCCACCATCTTCTCTTCATCCACTAGGTGGGTAACATTATCGTAGAAGGATATCAAATTAATTTAACAGGACTTTTCCTTTGTGAACCCATGTTGCCTGTGCCAGACGATTTCATTGACCTTTAAATGCCTTTCAGTAGTACCCAGTATAAACTTCTCCATAATTTTTCCAGGAACTGAGGTCAGTAGTTCCCTGGGTTTTCCCTCACCTCCTCTTGTAAATTGGAATGACACTGACTACTTTCCGGTCAGCAGGGACCTCACCAGACTCCCAAGACCTTTGACAGATGATTGAGAGGGATCCTGCCATAACATCTGCCAGCTTGTTCAGTACTCTGCGATGAATCCCATCAGGCCCCATGGACTTGTGAAGGTTCAGCTGGTACAGTTGGTCCCTTACAATTTCAGTGTCCACGAATGGAAAGTCATTGTTCCCACGCTCGCAGTCGCCCTACTCAGGGTACCAGGCAGCCCCAGGTCTATCAGTATTATTAAAAGACAAAAAAAGCACTGATTGCCTCCACTTTTTCTTCATCCACGTTAGTCAGATGACCCTCTTTAACAAGTTATGGGTGCAATGTTTTCTTTAGACCTTCTCTTGCTATTAAGATACTTGAAGAAGCCCGTGTTACTTGAAAGAACACTGGCCAGTTTCAATGCTAATTGAGCTTTGACCTGTCATGTCTTCTGCCTGCATA